>Ga0116229_10000974_pt1 | contig 42763 bp, 33 predicted proteins | sample S1TSphgellanicum_3_FD_87313 | JGI IMG/M metagenome (GOLD analysis project Ga0116229, IMG submission 87313) | Host-associated microbial communities from peat moss isolated from Minnesota, USA - S1T2_Fc - Sphagnum magellanicum MG | ecosystem: Host-associated > Plants > Peat moss > Unclassified...
AGCTTCTAACATTGATTTTAAATAAGTTATGTACTTAACTCACAACCATCATGTTGTTGATCATCTTTTCATTCTCATGTTATTCATTGTATTTAGATTTTGTGGTCACCCTTTTATTGTCCATTGCTAACTTTTTTTGGTTTTTGTTTTGCGAGGATGATTTGTGCAAGAGTGATGATGGTGATGACAGTGGGGGCAATTATGATTGGGGTGATGACAATGGTGGTGATGGCAATCAATTCTTTTTTGGTGAATCTTCCTAGTCCTCCTATTACTCATTGTCTCCCTAGTTGTCATCTTGTTTTTCATTGTCTCCCTAGTTATCATCTTGTTTTTCATTGTCTCCCTAGATATCATCTTGTTTTTTATTGTCTCCCTAATTGTTTTTTTATTGTTCATTATCTCCTTGGTCATTCTATTGTTATTCATCATCTCCTTAATCATCTTGTTTCATTGTTGTAAACCTTGGGGCAATTGAATAATGGAGATTAACACTTCTAAATTTTTAATTGTAAACCCAAGATATGATGAACCTTCAAAAATTACTAGGATTTGTGTTTAGGGTTCCTTTTTTGTAATGCCACATTGATTTAGGTTTTTTTGTACCTTGAACTAAATTTTTTGGGGTTTGAAACAATCTGGGATTGGGGTTTTAAATTTGGGGTCGAATTAGGTATTTTTGGGGTTTTAAACGGTTTTGATTGGGGTCTAAAATTTGGGGCAAAATTAGGGTTTTTTGGGGGTTTAAAATAGCCTTGAATTGGGATCTAAATAGGGGTTCTAGGGGGTTGGAATAATTTTTTTATGGGTTTGAAATAAGGCTTTTATGAGATTGGATTATATTTTTTAAGGAGTCAAAAGTAAGGCTTTTTGTGACTAAATTATGATTTTTAGGGGGGTTTAAATAATTTGTTTTGGAAAAAAAAAGTTTTATGGGGATTTGATGTAGGGTTATTTAAAGTCTCCAAAAAAAATTTAAGTTGAAATAAGGTTTTTTCAAAAGGTCTAAAATAGGGTTTTTTAGGGGCTATTGCAGGGTTTTTTGAGGGGTTTGAATAAGGGTTTTTTTGGGATGTAGGGTAAAATTAGGGGTCTTCAAAGGTGGTAAAAGGTCATTTCAAAAAATCAAAACCAAAATCATTCCCTTTATTAAAAATCCAAAATTGGAATCCCATATTTTAAATATTAAAAAATCAAAATTGATCCCTTCAAAAATATTTAAAACCAAAACCAAAATCCTCCTAAAATTGGGGAATTGGCCAACAATGATAAATTAGTTAACATTGTTTTTCAATTCTAAATTTATGGTTTTTTTTATAGATTTCATGTTAACTAAACATTTATTTAACATTGCTTTAACATTGTGTGTCATGGAGGATTCCACCTAGGATTTGATGTTAAAACCTTTTTTGTATGAATGCAACAAAAAATTCATCCTTCTTAATATTGACTTATCACTTGCTTAACATTAGATGTGATTGGAGCTCAAATAAAATGTTAGGAATGAAGCATTCGCCAAATAAAAGCCTAGATCATAATGGATTGATTTGATCAAAAAACAAATTTGCGTTTGTTCCCGTATTCTACATTTAGTGGTGGAAAAGGTTTGACAATGGGGGTTACCATAATGAGGAGTCCACTTGAGCCAAGAGTTGAACTTGTATGTTGATAGCTTTGTCTAAAGGCTTTATCACACATAAAGAATTGGGCTAAAATTTATTTATAGCATTGCAACAAACAAAACCAGAAACAACAAATATGTAAAAAAAGGAAGGAGGAACCTTACAAAGCATAAGGTCTCACCTTGTAATATAAGTTATTCACATACTTTTGTGAAGGTGATCTTATGTGTATGGAAAGCGCAATGGGGCAAGATTTATGGGAAAAAATGCTTCACAAAAAAACACCAAGCATGGGCTTAATTCTTATGAAACCCATCCCTAAGATTTTTTGCCTTGGTTGTTTTTCAAAAAATTCCCATTATATGTGGCACATACCTATCAAATGTCCACCATGTATCACAAGAAAACGGTAAAAAAATGTTAACAAGAATTTGAAAAAACATAATTCCCATCTGTAGATTAGGTTGTCTAAGCCAATTTACAACTATGCTAAACAAATTGCATGCATAGATTTCTGAATTACTTTTGTGCGATTCCTTTTTTTTTTTTTTTTTTGTACCCCGTTAAAAAAATTGAAGGTTTTCCAAGTGCAAGTTTGCACCCAATTTTTTCCATTTTAAAACCTTGCAATTCTAATTTTGACACATTTTTTCAAATTTAAAAACCTCCAAGCCCGATTCAAAACCAAATCCAATTCCATGTAGACATTACACACTTCTTTATGCTAGATATTGTATAAATAAAAATTTTTATATCAAATTAAAATCAGGGTTGATATAGTTATGGAGTTCAATAACTAATAAAAATTAATATTCAGCTTTGAAATTGAGCCTACTTGTCAACCTATTTGTCAATTTTTCAAATAAAAAGTCAACCTGCCTATGTAAAGAACCTGCCCTTATTTTTAAGAATGTATTTTCATGATTTTAATTTCAAATTTGGATCTAGCAAAAGATTAGTTCCAATGTTTAGTTCTTGTGCTAGTTCCAACAAAAAGATGTGAACTTGAGTATGGCTCATAGCTTCAACCCCCGATTTTAACTCTGGAAACTGGATACCCTCACAACAATATTTTTTACCCTTTTAAAGCTCCCCCCAACTACACTTCACCTAGACACATAATTTTGCACAGCCTATAAGATAGAACCACCCATCACTGAACACATACTTGTCATCAAACACTTTTCAATATTTTCTAATTCTTTAACCAAATGATTTTTGTGTAGTTAGATTTGCAACCTAGAGGGTTACAAATGTTCTTTGAGTGTCAGAAGTAAAAGAGCAATGCAAAATACACAGGAAGAGGATGAATGATAGTTTTTTTCAATTTTTTTGAAAAGATGGCTCTAAACCCCTCTCTAGTTCCAGCCCCATATCTTCCTCATCTTTAGTCTGTCTTGAGTGATTTAAAACCTAATGCATGCGCCAACTAGGACTTTACAAAACTTCTTTGTATTCTAGAGGCAAAGATGCAACAATCAAAGACAGTAAGCTTGAAATCCTAATTTGTTCTAAGTCACCCATCATCAAACACTAAACCCCCTAACACCCCATATCTTGCCCATTACCTTACAGAATTGAGAGATTTTTGGGGGCATTGGAACCGCTAGGTTGAGGGCTAAAAATTTTCTTGGAGCTTCAAAATCAGAGGAACAATGTGTTAGGATTCTAACTCACTTGAGTTCTTAAGTGTTTGCTCACTGACCTATCTACCCTATACATTAACCAGGTTCAAATTTCTTTTTTACCTTTAGGTTTTACCTGGCTGATATATGTTTCAGGCTTTTATATTTACCCTTACCTGTCTGGTATATTAAAATGGATATACCCACCCAACCTCCCCGAAGGTGCATTTTAAAACAGAAGAGCTTATAAGGTGACCACGTCAGTGCTAAGTCCCACTTGTGAAGGGAATATTACCCTTCCTAAGGGGCACTACTCTAGAATGGCAAAAAATTTGGGAAGGCTTTACATGAAGGAAGGAAGAATATGCAGGGAAATTAGTTGCAAATTACAAAGTATTTTGTGACATTTTACTTTAGTTTGATTCATTTTTTAATCTTTTATATGCTAGAGAATAATCTGCAACACTTATACCAAATAACATGGGAACCTTGCAATGAAAAATTTGACAATTTTTCATTAACCATGCACATGTCCAATTCCAATTTCCCACTTCTTATGCCAAATTTCATCCTGGAGTTAGAAAATATACCAGTAGTAGGTGGGTGTGGGATAAGAAGCACAGACCCAATGCCCATATGCTTCTTTTGCCAATTCTTAGGTGATGGAGTGGGACTTGAATTGTCAAAAGAAAGGGAATTACTTGATCAACTATCCATACCTTTGGGTTTCTATGACATAAATACCCAACTCTTATGGTCCAGAAGTAGATTGGCTTAAGTGACCTCCTTGTGCTAAATGACCCACAAACTTTGTGTCTAAAAAGAGAACAGGGGAGAGTACCCTTTCTTGCTCAATAGCAGCAACATAGTTACAGAACCCAGCCAGCCACCCTAAGTCTCACAGCATCCCACTCTATTTCTCACTATTCATCACTCAAAACACACACAAGTTGCATCCAAGAGTTCTCTCACTCACACAGTTGCAAAACCCTATGTTGCTCTCTCACTGATAGCTAGCAACTGGGCCATCCTCAGGCCCTACTCTCAGAATCCTTCATAACTACACTGAGAACAACTGGGCAGCACTAAGAACTCCAAAGCACACAAACTTGTGAACACCAACTTTATGCAGCAGAAGACAAAAAGAAAACTTGGTCATTCATCAACAGTTTTGTACATCATGTCCCAAGTGCAGTGATCATTCTTCAACTCGCTCCCTCAGAGTAGAAAAATCAGGTCCCATTCCTAACTCACTCAATCTCCTATCCCCTGCCCTTCCACCTCTAGAAATTTTTTGTCCACATGCCAACCCAATTCCCCTCTCCATAATCTCCAGAAGCAACCAATGCTACATTTTTTGAGCTTCAGCAGCCTGTTTCCTTTAGTGAAAATGGTATTGCTTCCCCCTGAGTTTTGCCACCATCTCCCCTATGAGTAATTGCAGCCCATGGTGATGCCTCTACTCAGGACCTTGTACAAGCAGCACACAAAAAAGTAGTATTCTCAGCCAACTTACTACACCATAAGTGCAACAAAAAAATCCTGTAGCTAGGTTCAAAAATTTTGAGAGTGCCATTTTCACATTACACTTGATTAAGGATCATCTTGATCATTTCATACTAGTGTTGAAACAAGAATTCATAGACTCTAAAATAATTTCCTAAAACCCCAAGTGTTAAAGGTTGAAGTGCTAACTAAACCCCCAAGGAATTGCTGGACCATCTTCATATTTTCTCCACCTGCCAGTCCAATATCTTAATCATATGCTATGAAAATAATGCACCAAGTTTAATCCTGAACCACTACAGCTCTGTGCTCCTCATCAATGATAAACATCTCACTTACAAGAGGATTAATGTGCCTTCTTGCAAAGCTCTTTCCTTCATGCATTGCACCAGAGCTCACTAAATTTGTAAGCAAAATAATCTCCTTTTTCCTTTGGGGTTTGAGCACAATAGAGATGTTCCTGTAGGTAATCAATTCCTGGAAAAATTAGAGTTGTGTGAAGATGATTCACCAAAATCTGCATTTGCCAAAAAGTCACTAGATTTGTCACAACCAAGATATGTGTATATCCTAAACATGAAATAAAACTGATAAAAAGAGCTCCAAATATCAGCTGGAGATAAGTTGCAAATAATTTTGAACATTCATATGTTTCTTCTATGTCTATTTTGTCAGTCATCTTTGTCACTCCCAAATTGCATTTGCATTGTGACACAGATCATGAGAGCACAGAAAGAAGAGAGCATCTCAACATAATTCTTGTCATTCCTCTTGAGATTGAAAGGCTCCCAAGTAAGGCATGATTTGCTTGAAACCTTTCTGGCATCATTATGGTAAATTGTCCCATTCTGCTGTTTGGTTGATGTTGTTATGTGTCAACAGCACTCAATGAATCATTACCCCAAGACTTAGTACTGGACAACTCAATCAATTGTGTGTTCATTTGTTTTATACTTAACATTTGTGTCTTCACTTGTTTTATACTGCTCAGAAAAAACTCAATGATCCTTGAATCCACGGGAAATTGTAGTGTCTAGGAGCTGCTGTCAACAAACACACAGTGATCCAAACAGTACTTTCTTGCAGGACATCAACTGCAATAAAATGGGTGATACTTTTACCCAGACCATTGACATCGAGCAAATCCAGGCACACTATTGCACTGTTGATGACAGCTTCCTCTCAACCTGTAGGCAATAGTGTTCTTAGCTAGAACATATGTCTTCATCAGTACTGACAATTTCTCAACATGATTCAACTTGAATAGTTGAATTGAGAGATGACCAAGATGACCAACTTACAAGGAGGAACTTTCAAATCAACAATCTAACAGCAACAAATCAGTGAGCATGAAGACAAGGAACCTAAAGCTGAAAGAACAAATTGAAACAAAACCAAAAACTGAGGAAGGGTTTGAAAAACAGCAGCAGTAATAGACATGTTGTGGAGCAACACACATGTATAGTACCCACTGCCCACAATCACATTCCCACTACTCAAAGCAGAGGATGGAGAACAAATGAGAGAAACTTCACAGAGGTAGTTTGGGAATCCACACAAGTGCCTTCTGAAATGACCCAATAGTCAAGTGCAACAGCAAATTGAACAACTCTGAATCAGTAACTTATTGTGGTCAGGAGTGGAATAATTTCTAATGTAGCAGAAACCCCTTGGGGAGTCTCAAATTCCACCCAATTTCCAAAATAACTTTGTACGTAACAGAAAAGAGGCACCAACTAGGTATGTGGTACAAATGGGTAGTGGCAGGAAATCAAAACTAAAGGAGGCTCCATTGCTGCTTTTGCAGTGGTACCACATCTGGAAAGGGTGCTCAACTATAGCAACATAATTATACTATCAGGCATGCTCTTCAGAGACATCTGATCAGGCATGCTACAACCAAAATGAGCTTGATGTAGCAATTGACAAGAAGAACTACTGACATCACCAATAGTTCATGCAAGAACAAACACCATCCTCAAAGCAATGAAAGCAATTGGCATCCCTCGCCACGATTGCTCTTCCAACTATTTTTTAAATGAACTTTGTGGAAGTGTGGCAATCTTCACAAACCTGCAGAGTTTTCATTATTCGGAGTGGAGCACCAGGAGCTGTGTTGATGACCCCCAATGCAATAGCCAGTTTCTCGCTATGGTCACACAAACAAAACACCTTTTCTTCTTCTTCTTCTTCTTCTTCCACATCATGCAGAACAAATTTCATATAAGGCACATACCCAGCATCATGCATGAGCCTTCATGATCTTTGCAGTTCTGCACAGATTTCAATCATTTGAGGGTGGTGTTGATCATCTCCTACAAACATATGCACCTCATTATTCACTTCAATCCAGGTGAGATCCAGCTGTTTCTTCACACACCTTTTTCTTTTCAATGCCATTCAACACTGTCACAGAGATGCCTGCTGCCTGCAGCAGCAAAGATGTTTGATAGCAGCACATAAGCAGCAGCATTTTCAGGCTCCAATTCAAGAACTAGTTTAGCAACACGTTCTCCCATCTCCACATTACCATGAATTCTGCAAGCACCAAGCAAAGACATCCATGCAGCCACATGTGGTTTACAGGGCATTGTGTCAACCATGCAGGTGTAATGTTCCAATTTTGCAGAAATCATATGGACTCATGGCCATTGAAGCATAACAGCACATGCCTTCATCCACCAAACCTGCATGGCTACAACCTGACAGAAGACAAACAAAAGTGAAATCATCTGGTTGTACACCTTCTTCACACATCCATTGAAAATGTTTAAGAGCTTCCTTAGCATGCCCATGCATGGCACATCCTCCGAGTATGGCATTGCAAGTAACTACATCTCAAGATGGCATCTTGTTGAACACTCTCCAAGCATCCTCCATGCTCCCACATTTTGCATACATGTCCACCAAGCTACTGCCCACACAAACATCTGAATGCCATCTACTTTGAATGATTTGCTCATGAGCACACCTGCCCTCTTCAAGTGCAACCACTCTGGCACATGCATTTAACACCCCCACAAACGTAACAATCTGGAGGCACACCTTCCTGTTTCATTTGTCGAAATAGTTCCAGCGCCTTCTGGCCTTGCCCACATTTCACATGTCCCAATATCATGGCATTCCAAGTGACCACATTACATGATGGCATCTTGTAGAACACTCTCTCAGCATCCTCCATGCACCCACATTTTGCATACATGTTAACCAAGCTACTCCCCACAAAGACATCTGAATCCCATCCACTTTGAATGATCTGCTCATGAGCACACCTGCCCTTCAAGTGCAACTAAACTGGCACATGCATTCAGCACCCCCACAAAAGTAACAGAGTCTGGCAGAACACCTTCCTGTTGCATTTGTTGAAATAGTTCCAGCGCCTTCTGACCCTGCCCACATTACACATGTCCCAATATCATGCTTGTCCAAGTGACCACATCTCAAGATGGCATCTTGTTGAACACTTTCCAAGCATCTTCCATGCTCCCACATTTTGCATACATGTCCACCAAGCTACTCCCCACAAACAAATCTGAATCCCATCCACTTTGCATGATCTGCTCATGAGCACACCTGCCCTCTTCAAGTGCAACTATGCTGGCACATGCATTCAAAACCCCCACAAAGGTAAAAGAGTTGGGACACACACCCTCCTCCTGCATTTGTCGAAATAGTTCCAGTGCCTTCTGCCCTTGCCCCATTTCACATGTTCCCATATCATAGTGGTCCAAGTGACCACAATTTGAGATGGCATCTTGTTGAACACTTGGCAAGCATCCTCAATGCTCCCACATTTTGAATACATGTCAATCAAGCTACTTCCCACAAAGACATCAGACTCGCAACCACTTTGAATGAGCTGTTCATGAACAAGCCTGCCATCATCAAGTGCTCCTAAACCAGAACATGCATTAACCACTTGAACAAAAGTGAACTTGTCAGGATTCATTCCCTCTTGTTGCAGCATTTGTCAAAAAAGCTGCATGGCATTCTTGGGTTGCCTATCCTTCAAATATTTGTTAAGCTTCCTATTCCATGCAAAAATGTTCAATTGCACTGTGCCTGGTGCCATTGAAGCCATCTCTGCTGCCACCTATGGTGGGTTTTGTCCGTCCTTAAGTCAGAGTGTTTCCTTTGTCTTCTTATGCTTGAAATCTGGATACCTTTCATTTGTCTACAAGCAGAAATTCAGATCAGGCTGACAAGCCATGTCTTCTCCACATCCCACACATCATCAATGCTATCATAAGGACAGAGAAAGTCACACTGACATTCTCCATCAGCAAGAAAATTTTGTCATGGCATATTGCATTTACTTACCTTCTCCAGCCAACAGCCTACTAGTACTATCCCACCAGTGCAAAGGATCTGAAAAGAATTTCCACCAAAGTCTAAACCATGGCAGGACAGCAACCACAAGATAGACACAGAGACACAGAGAGAGCAACAAGATTGACACCAACAAGAAGACCTAAGGCTCCATTGACATGTGAAGTCTGGCAAGATTGAATTGAAATTCAGTTACCTTCTCTGGTCTGTGATCCCACCATTGTGAAGGATCCAAAAAGAACTCCCGCCACAGCTTCTCTCTCTGACCTCCAGGAACTGTAGAAAAAAATTCCTATTAAATCATGTACTTCGATCATATAGAAGCCATGATAATGAGGTATGGCATAGATTGTGTCCAAAACTTTCCATTTGCTTCAGAAGATATCACTACAATCATCAGGTCAAGATTTTTCGACAAACTCTAAAACTAAGAGAGACAGAGAAAGAAGAAGAAGGCAGTAGATAGAGAGGAACAACAGAAGAAAGAAAGAAAGCTTACAATTCCCGTGATCTCTGACTGGCGCCTCTGTTTCTATCCGGTGCGCTCTGGGAGAAAGAAGAAGAAGTGTGGGGTACTGCAAAAGTTGTTGATGGGTATAGTGCAATTGCGAGTGCATGCAGACACATAGCAGCAAGCTCCTCCTCCTGGTCGAACTCCATCTGTGGCATGGGGTGGTGATGCAGCTGCTGCTGCTACTACTACTGCTGATGCTCTTGGGGTCTAGAAAAGAGCTGCGTACTGCAACAACTGCACTTGCTGCACTGATGATATGATGAAGAAGAAGACATTATTTCTTGAGCAAAAACCTTGAGCAATTGTTCTCACTCTTCCTCACAATTCAGTACACGAGAACAAGAGCATCCGAAGCACACACCCAAATGCAAATCCCTCTCTCTGTCTCTGTCTCTCTGTCTCTCTCTCTAGCATCCCAAGCTACATCAGATGCATTTCCGAAATCGCCATATTTAGACAATAGGTTCCAGCAGGTCGCCAAAATATTCCAATAGGTTTCAGGAGCTCGCCAAAATATTCCAGCACGGTTGTTAAAATGTTCTACCTACTTTCCTCTCTGACTGACCTCTAGCCAAATTTGGCTACTTCCTCTTGGGGATGATCGCCAGTGTGGCTACATCACAAAATTGGGTAAAATCCCTGATTCCAAGTGGACCCAAATCCAATCCATCGCCTGGCGAGCATCTGGAAACACTAGTTAAGAAAATGCTCGCAAATTAAAATCAGAGACCAAATGTGGCAAAAGAAAATTCAAAATTTGGCAAATTATTTTCAGAAAAAAATGGGAATTTTGTAACAGAATATTCTCTTTATATTTTTAATTCTTCACAATTTGGCACAATTTGCACCCACAAAATGCTGATGTTGTGGTGCCTTGGCAAGCAGCTGAAGTCCACACTAATTATATTATTCACAAAAATGTTGAAATTTTCAATAAATACTTTTCTGAAAGAACAAAACTTTGTGAAGGAGAAACTAGATAATATTTTTGATTTTTTGGGAATTTATTTTTTTTTCTAACATGGAATCTTCAAAATTAATTAATTATTGGAGACACATGTGTTGAAGCTGCCCCTTGCCCCTGTTTGCAGATAGTATGGGCAGGATGAGCTGTGACCTTTGGCATCTTTTTATGCAAAGATTTGGCCAAAGTGAACAAGATCATTTTGCAAGATACATAGTGTGTAGACAGGAAACCCTTTTTGGTTGTATTCCGGTCTCAAAGCTAACCACAGTGATTAGCAATGGTTAATTAGATTTTACGAATCCATTTTGAGAATTGAAATATTCCTAAATATTCCAAGAAAATCTTGCTTTTCCTTCACAAATTTTTTTGCTTTCAGAAATATGTTTTTGAAAATTTTCAGAATTTCTAAAAATAATAAAAGTTGTACCAAAGCCGCCAAGGTACTCTAGTATTGCCGATTATATTATGATCCTCTCATAAGTATTAAGGATGAGGAGGAATCGCACTAAACACTAAGTGTTTAGCTTGTGCATTTATGTTATCACTAGAATTTAAGTTGTTACTATGTAGCCAAGTAAGGCACTTGCTGGCTACTAGTTAGGTACATGAATGTGGATTAGTTCTACATAGCTAACCACAGTGCTAACCATTCAAGTAGATGGTTAAATGCATAAGCAAATGCTAATGGGTTATTAGTAAGTGCATAGCAGAAACAGAAACTCAACTGACCACCATGGTTAGCAAGGGAACTGAAACCCAATGGAAAAGTGTTTCATGTCTGCCCATCATTCATTCCTTCATGTTGCATTGATGTCTGTTGGTTCACTTTGCCTTGCTATTGCTCCACTTAAAATGGGAGCAAATCAAATTTTTTATTTGAATTCATTGATTTTATATACTTTGTTTCAAGTGTCTACAAACTCTCTTTCAAACAAGTTTAATTGGAAGCTTCTCAATGTGTTTTTTGCAAAGATCCACAACTTTTGCAAAAACAATTGCTAGAATGTTTGAAACATGACACAGAACAACTTCAAAATGAGTGAGAAGAAGGTGACATGATTCGTTAAAGGGGCAAAACTCTCCAATATTCATTGAAACAAAATAATACTTTGAGAATTTTGACTTTTATTTAATGACATATCATATCAATATTATTTAAGAATACATATAGTCAAGAACCAAAGGCCCAATTAAAATATTACCAAAAATTTGATATAATTCAAGGATCAAATGAGAAAACATACTATGATTCATTCTCAATCAAAATCTCATTTGGAAAATATAAAAACAACCTATCCTCAATCTAGAAGGTTGTTTGTTTGTTTTGTATGTTTTGTTCCATTCTATGAAAATCTTGAAATAAAGTTCTTGTCAAACTTTCCCCAAATTGAGGGCAACAAGTTTAACGATTTATGGCACTTTTTCAAAACATGGCAAGGAAGGGGTTTCATGGTTTATGGTTTTTGAAAAGGAGACTACTCAAGTTGTAGGATGGGTTCAAGGCTATCATAAAAATTGACATAGATTGATAGAAAACACCAAAATTACATTATCCATGAAGGTAATGGCAAGTGAAAGAATGCAAGCCACACATTACCTTGCAATATTTTTGGTGTAAAATATATGATGGTTGATTAACAATACAACATTCACATGAATGAAAAATGGGTAAAAGCATAGAATGTCATGAATATGGCTATAGGCATTTTAGGGTTATACTTATGACTACATTTGTAATTGTTTATGTTATATATGATCACTTACCCTACTCCATGACTATGTAGTCCAAACATGCATGTTGTAAATGTCTCTAATCGTATCTTTATTGTCAGTCGTAAATATCATTTGCAATTTTCATCTTTCATGATTGTACTCATTCTTACCACAATCACAAAAAATGCATCCAATAACTTAGACTTTTTTTATATAAATTAATATTTTTTATTAATTCATTGTTGCCATGTGATTAATTTAAACAACTTAGACATAAATGTTAATAGCATGCCACCATGTAATAGTTTAAGCCTAAATCAAATTTAAAATTTTTTTCTTAATTCTGAGTTGCCATGTTTCAGCCTAGGCCAAACTACAAAATTTATTGTCAATTTCTAAATTATCACATGGCAACTTAATGCTAGAAAATGAAGTTCTTTGGTCCATTTGTGTGATGCCATGTGATAGTTAGGCCTTATTAAATAAGGTTAAGGGATCTAACCTAAGAATCCTAGCTTAAAAACAGACCTACGCTACATACCTAACTAAATTACATAAAAATAAAAGTTACATAAACTAGATTGTTTACCTAGGTTGCATGTGTGAGGTTTTGAACCCCTCAACTGCACTTTGATTTGACATTGAAAAATTAAGAAAATTAAGAAAATTAAAACTTAAAAAATTAGGTAATTGGGGCACCTTCTTGGTATTGTTGGAAAGCCTTAATGACTAGGATCTAATGGAAGTAAGTTCATAAATTTTAGACTTCAATTATGGAAAATATTAGATTTTGAATGTTTTTGTCATTGAAATTTTGACTAAACTAGTATAGATTGTGTTGTTGACCCAAGTGTTCTAGTTGTTTTTCCTCTTCAAACCCATTTTTGTAATTTAGTTGAATTTTCAATGACAAAAATTACTCAAATTTTAATATCTTTTGCACCTTAGGTTTAAAATTTTCTAAATTTTCTTTATTAAATCTTACTCATCAAAGGCTTTCCAACAATATGAAAAGCACATCCAAATATTCCCATATAAATTTATTTATTTTTATTTAAATAAATTTTGAATGAAAAAATTGTTCAATATTCAATAACTTCTCCATCATAGGTCAAAACATTATGAAACCCCAACTTGGTGCACTCTTACTCATTGAAGGCTTTCCAACAATACCAAGAGCACTGCAAGAGGTGCCATGGTTTGGGAAATCTGAACATGACAAACAAAACAACCAACTTTCCTTCAAAGATAGATTACATAAACTAGTTTTCTAAAAGAGAAATTAGTGTGGTACAAAGAGTTGAACTTGTGCCAATGGCATAGGCAACACAAGTAAACTAGTTATAACTAATTCAAAGCTAAAGTAACCAAAGTGCGACATTTGTACAACATATTTGGTACAATGAATTATTAGATTAGTTAATTGCAAATAGTCCTACCAACTTTTGATACAATTGGGTATCAACAACTTCTTCACCATAAAGCTAGCAATTCAACAAGATATGAAATCCCTCATAAACAAAGTAAAACTTTGCAAATCACCATGCACTTTTATTCCTCATTCCACTCAACTGAAAAGAATCATCGGCATATCTACATATCTATGCAAATTCAACGAAAATCTCCACAACAACATAAAATTGGAAGGAAACATGCCAATTGATGGCAATCAAAACCTTCCGAGGATGTGTCCAATCACTTAAAATGTCCAACCATTGTCACCTTCTTCATAACAAATTGCAGTAACAAGCTACCATGCCTACCTACTGCTTTCATCAGCTCCCAACAAAGGGCTAAGATTATACATAATGGATGGTATGAATGTATCAGTTCTTCAAATTCAAATGGACGATGTGATCCATCAGTCAATTGCAGAGGAGAGAATGGAGGGAAGTTGAAGGAATCAAATTGAGAAATCATCAAATGGTAAGGATGATGTATCAGTCAATTGAAGAGGAAACAATAGAGCAGAAGCTGAAGGAATCAAATCTAGAAATCATCAAACGTATGGGATGTGCATCAGTCAATTGAAGAGGAAATAATCAAGCAGAAGCTGAAGGAATCAAATTGAGAGATAATCAAATGGATGGGATGATGCATCTGAAGTCAATTTCAGAGGAAACAATCAAGGGGAAGTTATAGGAATCAATGTGAGAAATAGTCAAATAAGGAAATCAATTGCAGGAAAAAAAACAATGGAAGGAAGTGAAGGAATCGATTGTGAGAAATCAGGAAAAAAAACAATGGAAGGAAGTGAAGGAATCGATTGTGAGAAATCATGAAATGGTATTTGGTCCATCAATGAATTGCAGGAAGAAAACAATGGAAGGAAAGCGAAGAAAGGAAACAATCTGAAATCACAAAATGGGTTGGTATCCATCCAGCTGCAGCAGCAAGAGGAACAACAATTGAAGGAAATGAATGGAAAGGAAAGTGAAAGAAGAAATCAATCCAGGAAATCATGAGATGGGTTGCTTGCTATCCATCCAGTTGGAGCAGCAAGAGAAACAACAATTGAAGGAAGTAAATTGAAGGATAATGAAGGAAGGAATTGATCCAGGAAATCATGAAATGGGTTGGTTGCTTTGTATCCAGCTACAACAGCAAGATAAATGACAATTGAAGTGAATTGAAGGACAGTGAAGGAAAGAATTAATCTGGGAAATCATGAAATGGGTCAGTTGCTACCCATCCAGCTACAGCAGCAAGAGAAACAACAATTGAAGGAAGTGAAGAAGGGAATCCAATATGTGTTGTGAGAAATCTCACAAAATGAACATCAGCATCCTCAAAATATGTCCAATAGGGACAAGATGATGATAAAGGTTTTGTCATGTAGCCCTTGGAAAAAGCTCTCCAACATAATAATATCAAGCTCTTCAATCAGATAGCATTTGGTCCCCAAAATTCCACCCTAACCCAGCTGAATTTTCCCATGTCCATAGTGATGAGTTCACAGGCCAGCAGCAGCAGAAGAAGAAGAAGACTATCATCATCATCATCATCATCATCATCCTTGTGCTGTTGATCCTTGTGCTGCTGCTGTTGTTGTTGTTGCAGTAGGAAGTTGCAAATGTGTCCACTGGTTGAAACCTCCCTTGAGATGCACAACATTGGTGAAGCCGGCTTCCAGCAACTCGTAAGCAGCTTTCAAGCTGCGGGATTGTCTACCAAACAAGCGTTCTGGGTCCTTGAACTTCTTGGCCTTGGCTCCTTTCCTCTCCACAAAAGTGTCTAGAGTACCTCCAATGGCGCAATAGACAATCACCAACTTGCTCTTCTTGTTCTCCTCTCCTCCCACTGCAGTCACGGCGGCTTCCACAAACGCCGGATTCCGTTCCGTGCCTGCGAAATTGGTGAGCAGAGCATAACCCAGTCTTCGCAGATTGGCCTTGGTGTCGTCCCCTTGGATTTGTCTGAAGAGAGGAGCAGAGAAAGCTCCCTCCGCATGCTCAGCAACAAACTCCGGACTCTCACGACAATCTAGCAGAATTGCTTCTCCGGATTTCGCAAGCTTGCAAGCCTCTTGGCATTCCAGACTCTGCAGATCCCGTTCCGTCAGCTTCCGATGCACCTCCACCCATGCTGTGTACTTGAACGAATCCTGGAACCAGGAGCCGACATAGCCTCCCCTCGCTGCTACATCTCCCTTGAACTTGGCTAGCTTCGCTTCCATTGTATTCTCTGCCACGAACTTGTCGTAGAACCATCCTCTAGACGACGACGACTCCTCGTCCCGTTGCTTCACAACATTCTTCTCTTCTACCTGCGCTCTCGTCGCACCACTACGCACAAACTTCTTCCCCTCCTTGGAGGAGCAGTATTGTATCTTGTTGTTCTCCTCCTTCTTTCCCTTTTGCAAGCTTTGATGAACTCGTGATTGCTGCAACAAGCTGCAGCAGGAGGAGAGGTTCCAAGCCCGCTCTTGCACCAGCGCCATGGCCATTTGCGCTCGATGATTAGCCTCCTGCTGCTGCTGCCATCATTCCCTCGAATTGGCCAGCAAGATCAGCGTTTGAGTGTGTGTGTGTGTGTGTGTGTCTCTCTCTCTCTCTCTCTCTCTCTCTCAGAGAATCTTTCTCCCTCTCATTCTGTGGCTCTGGCTTTTCTGCTTTTCAGATGCAACCGTAAATCTCCGATCCATCTTTTCCACGCCACACATCTAGGTACCCATGGCAGACAGACACTTTCTTGGGGCCCACCGCACTCCGGGGAGACGAGCGGGTGTGATGACGTTTAGATGAAGAAGCTGCAGCAGCAATTGTCGTCGAATGTTTCCGATCAAGAACTGCGGATTCCCGACAGTTGTCGTTGTGGGTATGAAGAATCAGATCCCACTACTGCTGCCACAGGTCGGGGAATGGTGGAGAGAGAGTTGAGCATCAAGAAGTTGGTACGATTCTCATCAGATCCGCATTGGATCGGTGGTGGTTTCGTGTTGCAGCGTCTTCTTCTGATGAGGAGTCTGCATCTCTCTACTTAACTCACCAGCTAGTTAGGTAGCTACTTCCCTCCTGCTGCTGCTGCTTCTGCTGTTACTGTCTCGATCTCCAAAGCGTCTTTCGTCTGGTTCCGATCGCTCGTCGGGTAAGGCTGAAACCAAGTGGCGATTCCTGTGCTGCCGACAGACACCACCATCATTCTCGTTATTCCTTCATTGCAACTTCCATGCGCATGACGTGTTTCATGACGACCATGGGGTGCTCGCATTCGACTTGCGTCGTGTCGTGATTCTGTATTTCGGCACAAACCGACGATTGTGGTGTCGCGCGCGTCTTTCGCACAATTTCGAAGACGGACCCCATTTCCCAGGCTGACCAGCATTCGCTTGTTTTGCTCAAGTTCTTCAGAGGTAGGGTTTGTGTTTTCGCAGCTGATCTGAAACCAAGCCAGCGACCGAGCGAGCGCTCACACGATTGCGGTATCGTGCGCGTCTTTCGCACAATTTCGAAGACAACGATTTGGCAAGTTTGCCAGCATTCGCTTATTTTGCTCAAGCTCGCGGAGTTCGAGCATCTCCATCGCCCCCTTGCATCAAGCACGGAAAATTTGCTGAAGCGGGGTGTGTGCAGGAGCCCAAGTGAAGGGGCTGGTAAATTCTAAGAAACTACCCTACTGCACCCCACCCCACCCCCCACACTAGAACAGCGCTGAAGAGTTTCTGGATATTTCACAAAGAGATTCAAAGTGGATTTTGAGGGGTTGCATAAAAAAGGTTGCAACTCTTGAGTGATAGAGCGTTGGAGACAGTGATTGCAGCAGAATTTTCAAGCCTCACTTGAGGATGACGATTGTGAAGACCTCTTTCTGAGCATTTTCATAATGAATCATATAGGCATTGATTTTGAAATTTGAAAGAGGAAGCATGGAGGTTCACTTTCAGAACAAAAACCTAATTTGAAGAGAGAAAGGCAATGTGGACAAGATAGGATCTCGAGGGATTATTTTTGCGTATCACCAATGTATGATGATAAATTGTTTAGGCGGAGGTACCAAATGAGGCAAACATTGTTTCTTCCAATTTTTGAAAGTGTTTATGCACATGATTCGTATTTCTTGCAAAAATGAGATGCACTTGGCAACATAGGCTTGAACTCAATTCAAAAGTGCATTGTTGCATTGCGCATTTTAGTTTACGGAATCACACTTGATGCAGTTGATGAGTATTGCCAAATGGGAGAAAGTATGACAATGGAGGCAATAAAACTTTTTGTGAAGGTTGTTAAGGAAATGTTTGAGACCAAATATTTGAAGTAACCTACATTAAATGATACATTAAATGAGAAACAAGCTCAAAATCAATGAAGCTCGAGGGTTCCCAAGTATGTTTGCAAGTTTGGATTATATGCATTATCGATGGAAAATTTGCCCAATTACTTGGCAAGGGCAATTTCAAGATAAAGATGACAATAGATTAATCATTCTTGAAGTTGTTGCAGACCAATCACTTTGGATTTGGCCTTTTTTTTCGATCTTCCTAGCAATAACAATGACATTAACGTGCTAGATAGGTCACCACTTATCACTAATTTGCTTCCAGGGTCTGCCCAAGACATGGATTTTGTTGTCAATGACAATATATATCCAAAATACTACCTACTTGCGAATGGAATCTATTTTCGATGGAGCATTTTTGTTTAAACAATTCATGAATCACAAGGAGAGAAAATGCAACATTTTTTTTAAATGCAAGAAAGAACCAAAAAAGATGTGGAACATTGTTTTGGGGTGCTTCAAGCATGCTTTGCAATATTCAAAATCCAAGCAGACAATGGGACATGGCTACAATCAAAAGTATTATCATAGGGTGTGTGATTTTGCACAATTTAATCATAGAAGATGAATCCAATTGTAATTTAAAACATTTGTTTAATGTTGGATCCAATGTTTCACATTTGAAGCAAGGGTTGTCTTTTGAAGATTACTACCAAGGAACCACCTAAATTGAAAATGTGGTTACCCATAACAACCTCAAAAATGACCTTGTTGAACATTTGTGGGCTTGAAAGGGCAACAATGCAAACTGAAATAAAATTTCTAGTATGTTCAAAAAAATTGGTCAACACCCATTTTTTAGTATTATCCACATGTCTATTGACATCATACCAATCATTGACATGGTTCATTTCTTAATGGAGATCAAACATTTCCAAAAACTTGCTTACATATGGTGAATTTTGTGGTGAATTTTGTGGATTATGATCCACTCTACACAAATGAATTGGTGAACTATCAAATGTTAATGAATCTTCATTTTCATGTGAATCATCGTGCAAGGTTGCTAGATTTAGAATTTCCTTGGGAAGGCTTACATTTGCTGGAATTGTGGTGGTGGGTTGAAGCCTTGCTTGAAGCTTTTTAAGTTCTTCCCTTCTTCAAAACATGAAATATTCCTTGCCCCTTGCGAAACAAGTTTAGAATTAAAAACTATGAATAAGGCATTTTGTTTTGGTCCTCCATGATTTTCTAAATGTTGAAGCAGCGATGTCGATGGTGGTTTTTGCATGTACTCACAAAGTTGATTCCTTAAACTTCAATTGTTTTTGCTCCTCCTTTGCAACTCGTGACCCCTAAGGCCTTTTGAAAATTGAACCACCATATGTCATTGGTGGTGGCGGTTCCAAAGTCTCAAATTCAACACATGCACTTTGCTCAGCAAGGATAGGTCATTTTAAATTAGAAATTTTTTTCACATCCTCTCAAAAATATGCCCATTTAAAAACATCTTTTAATAAAAACCAACAATGCAAGAAAACAAAACTTTAAATTTTTATGTGCTTTGATTTGTGCAGTTCCAATGTTTTTTGCAAATTTTTTTCTACTAAAATCCTAGATTCACAAAGTGCCACCACTATTCTGTAGTGCCCAATAAATTTGGCAATGTCATGTTTAATGAATCCCCACTTTGTTTCAAGAGATCCAGCATGTCACTCAACTCCACAAACATGCTGATTTTGATTATAGTGCTCATGAATCCGGTCCCAAAATGTGATTGATCTCAAGTTAGTACTTGTTGTGGGATCTTGTGAAACATGAAGAAAACTATAGCAAAGTTGCCTCTCCTCCTTTGTAAAAATGTTATTCCCCTTCTTGCTTTTCGTGATGAAAGCAATCTTAAAAGCATCTACGATAGTTTGTTGTGACATTTTGCTAACAATGTTCATGTAGGAGCATTTTTGATGCCTAATACTATGCAACAAAGTAATGGCAAAAAAGGATTTTAACAGGACTTGTGTTTCTTATACCGAGCAAAGTGTGTAATGGGCATCCACATTTAATCTTCTTTTGGTTTGCAATGGTAAAATATCATTAACAAGAGTTTTGTAGACTTGCGATGGAAATGTTTTTAAGGTTTTTGTTTTTGTAATTGATTTTAAACCAAACCAATGAACCATTAATACAAAGTAGAATAGGAGATGGGTTGGTGCGCAAAATAACAACAAAAAGCTTCTTATGCCAACAGAAACGTTTTTGGGGTTGTAATAGAATGGCAAAACAAGTTTCCAGGAATAATTCATGGTGCAAAACAAGTTTGGGCATTGAAGAAGGTCATAGAAATGGATGTTGCATGAAAAGTGAAGACTCTGATCAACAGTAGCAACAAACTATGTAAGGACAAGCACAATGGGAGATGGAATGCCTTCATGTAGTAGTAGCTACAAGGGCAACAACTACATCTACAAATCATGTAGTTGTAGCAACACGGGTTGAAGTTGGGCTTGCTAAACCAAGTGAAAGGAGTTACTTAATACACTTTTGAAATAGAATGTTATGATGCAGGAAAATAGTAATGAAATTAAGTTGGACAAACATGATGATGGTGGAGATGATAAAAATGGAAAATTGGAAGCTTCTCAAGGTTAGTATGCCAATGACATGGAGGTTCATAAAGGTTTAGGGTTGTTTCAAGTAGCAAACTACAACCTTCTTTACAACAAAATTGGTGTTAAAGAACTTATGGGGAATAAAAACCCAAGACATTGAACTTCTCTGTGACATCCAGAAACCTATTTTTGATGATGATGATGAAAATCTCCTTGATCATGAAGACTCATTGCTTAACAATGTGCAAATTGGCCAAAAGAGACTTGAACATAAAGATGCACAACCTATGTTTAGGGCTACAAAGAATAACATTTATAGTGGAGGTGGTTGTACATTTGGGAAGCTTGAAGATGGAATTGGCAAATCAAAAAATGGCATGTTAAGATGGTACTCTAAGCATGATGAGGATACCGTATTCAAAGGGACAGATCACTACTTTGGCAAACATGTTTAATTTAATTAAAAACATTTCCCAATAATGATGAAACCAAATTTGCAAAGCCTTATGCTAGTGATAGGTAGTGTTTGACTTAGGAAAACAAGCATCAAAACTAGGTCACCAAGAAGGTTCGCTTTTATTCATTGATTGAAACTGAAGCAAACCTAGAAGCAAAAAAACATTTATCCTTCATGCAACAAACAATCTCTGAATATATGATTAATCAATTTCATGGTTAGAAGCTTTCAAGGCATGTAGAAGGGTAGGCATGGTGCACAATCTTCTATTTTGTTTTTGTGTACAAATAAATAATTACGCAGGAAAATTTCCAAATATTTTATACACAATTATCTTTTGAATTTGGTTAACAATTGTGACATACACAACAAATCTTTAGAAAATCACAACAAATAGTTTAAGATGTCTACATAATCTAGAGACTCCATCAAAACAATATTAAACACCTAGTGTGTTGTTTTACAAGGCAACAAGTCAACCAACAGACCTTATAAGAAGGACTTGTCTATCAAAACCTATGTTCAAGCTAAAACCAACCACCTCAAAACTCGAGTGTAAAAATGGTGCTACCTGGTGAAAATTGGTTATCAAACTTCATAGCTTTTTAATCAAGTATGGTTTTGACTTTGCTTTCAACCCATCATCGAATGTATTCCCAAACTTCCAAGTAGTTCTTGATTTTTCCTAATGTTTTGGAGTTGTGGAAAGAAGATGCCTTTTCTGATCACAAATTCCTAAGCCTAATAATGTTTTATTAAATGGAAGGAGTTGTGCCTGTAATATGAGGTTTAGGAGTTTGAAATCATTTTGTGCATCTTTTCATTGTGTGTCTCTCAAATCTCTTAATGTTCGTGCTTATTTTTGCTAACAATGTGTTTAATGAATTATGAAGTAATGATTTGAATCATTAAACATAGAAGGTAGAAAAAGGAGAAAGACAGAAGTCATGAAAGTAAAAGCTATAATTGAAATCCATTTGTCTTTTGTTGTTGATGAAATTTCAATTTGTGTTATACCATTTTTATTTTCTTAATTAGTTTTTTTTAATGGGTATAAGTGTTTCATCATATTAATTTTTATTAACATGAACATGAACTAAAGTAATATGTGTAACCCTTAATTTTCTACTATAGTATTATAATATTGGGAAATATATTACCTAATCATGAACCCATTTGAACGTATTATTACTAAACATTATGGATTTTGAAGTATTAAATTTTACCCAAAATGGGTTTCACCACCTAATTGTTATATTAAATCAAAAGTCAAAATTCATGTTTTGCACACACAAAATGAAATTATTTTCCCCCCATAGTGATCAATCAATGCAAGATTAGTTTAATTCACATAAATTGTAGCAAAACCGTAGTTTTATATAGTAATTTCACTTGGATACCATTTAAATTATAAATTATTGTAGTATTCAAACCAATTAATAAAAATTAATTTTATCTGGTTAAGTTAGTTTTTATTTCATTTAATGTTGGTTTTTACTTGAGATTATGACCACGTAATTTACATTAAACTATATATGTATAATGTCAAATGAAATTGTGGCTTGGTCCATGCAAATTAACCTCAAGTTAAACATTTAAGCACTAATGAAAATTGTTTGTTGTGGATTGTTTGCTTTCAAAATTAAACTTTGAAAGCTTTGAAGTTTAAATCACAATTGAAAATTTATTTGATTTCAATTCATACTATTATTTCAATTCAATTATTTATAGTCATCTTCTATTGATTTATCATAATTTTTTTGATCCCAAGTCCAAGAGTTCAAAAAAGTTATAAACTCCGAAATAAACAAGTCATAATTTTTTTACATTGAAATATTTAGACATGAGCTTTCATTGAATTAAGATCATAGGTTTTTATAAAGTTTTAAATGACACATATTTTGGTATGAGAAGATAAATAAATGGTTAAATCTTTTGCCTACACTTTTTAAAAAAGGTAAATTGAGAGATTTATCTTATTGTATTTATCATTATAGCATTTGAAAATTTGCATCCAAGGACATTAGGCTTAAGGTTTTTTGTTTTGAAAAGTGAAAAACATGTGTCATTAAAGTATTTTGATCATCATTTAAAATCAACCAAAAAGAATGCAATAATTTGAAATTAAAATTGAAGTGTATTATGTAAATATTATAATAATGTTTGATTCAAGTTTTTAAAATATTTGAGTTTGATTTTTAAAAATAAACATTAGCTAATTTCTTTCCACAAACACATTTAAATAAATAAGATATTTTTTGGGTGAATCCAAATATTTTAAAAGTGATTTTTGATATTTTTATTTAAAATTATGTAAGTAAGTTAAACAATTTTCTTGTAATTCAAAATAATTAATGATTTTTTTAAATTGCTAAAATTTTGAATTCATATTTATTTTCTTGTGTTAAAAATTATCATGTTAATTGACCATTAATGTTGAAAAGTGATGATAAATTAATTCATTATTTCCCACAATGTTTTGTTTAACATTGAATTCATTATTTCCCACAATATTTTGTTTAACATTGAATTCATTATTTCCCACAATGTTTTTTTTAACATTGAATTTATTATTTTCCTCTACAAGATAGACTTCTTAACTTGATGTCATTAGATGTTAAATTGTTGTCTAGCTATATAGCCATTACTATCATCGATGTTATTTACATGATTCATGTTGAAGAGATTATGCTGGGGAAATCAATGTGTTACCATAACCAAAACTTGATGAAACTATTAAATTGATAAGTGATGTTGTGAACATGTGTTAATTAATCAAAGTCTTTAAACTTACAATTCAACAACAATAAATGGCTTTAATCAATATAATATAATTGATTATATTTTCTAAGTTGTTCATCCTTTTTTACAAATCTTTCCAAAATGATGTTAAGATTTAAATATTAAATGACATCAAAATCTAAATGAAAATGATTTCATCAATAGTCATGATACTTCATAAGTAAAATTTAAATAACAATCTTATTGATCATTTTATTGAATTAATAATGAAATTATTTTTTCAAATTACTTATAAAGTGCAAATAACTATAATTATATATAATGTGATGCATATTAATTATTTGGGGTGCACAACTTGCATTTTTTCCCTTTGCCTTTTTTATTTTTTTCATTAACTTCATGCCTAGAACATAAATTGTAACCTATGAATCACTTAAAATTAAATGATTGTATAGATGGTTTAGTAATTGCAAAATAAAAATTCATGCATACAAGTTCATGTGAAACACAAGTTTTTTTTATAAAGATTTGAAATCATGCATGCCAAAATTTATTGAATATTTAAAGGTTTTATCACTTTTCAAAAAACATGGTTTGAAAAAAAAATTCTATAAACATAACATTTTAGTATTGTAATTACACCCCCACATTAATTATGATAATAACTTCCAAAAAAATTTCATCATTTTTCAATTTCTTTTTATCTTTTTATTGTAATTTTTAAAAATGATCTTTAACCAAATATTCCACCCAAAGCACATAAAACAAGAAAATGACAAGACCAAAAACCAAAAAAATCGCCATGGCCCATGAAAAAAAATATCCTAGCCATTTTATTCATAATAACACACTTTTAAAAATTGTTCAAATGTTTTACTAGTTTTCCAAATGTAAACTCATCATCCGAACCAATATAAAACTTGATTTTTATAAAAACAAAAGTCAAACTTCACACATGACAAAGTTTATTAAAAAAATTGAATTTTTTTCAATGGACCCAAAATTTTTAAAAGATTCACAATCTCCTTTATTCAAAATAAAAATTAAAAAACTCACATTATTTTACTTTCATCCCCCTTTTGAAAAAAAAAAAAATTGAAAACTATTGATGTGCATGATACATCTCATTATTACTTACATTTAATTTTTATTTTCAAAAATGTTGGTCACTTGTTTTGACCTAAGCTAATTTTCATAATAATGATTTGAGTACATAGTTTCACACCTTTAAGAAATGATTTTTTATTATTATTTACAAATTTTGTTATTCATACATAAATGCACACTTGTTAATAAAAATGATGATACATTCACCCCCAAGTGAGGGTTTTGTTAAATTACACTAGGTTATGCCAGGTTTCAATAAGGCAATTAAAGCAAGATGCCTAACTCCTTCATGAGGAAGGAGACCAAAAGGAAATGAATGCACTAATGGCTTTCATTAACGAACTACATGAAGAAGAGGTTCAAAGTTTCAGGGAAGTGGTGGAGGAGGCCGCAAAAGCCCCTCCCCGTAAAAGTAAGAAGAAGATGAAGCATGGAGGATGAGGTTGGGCTAAAAAGAGTTTTGGCCCAAGAAAGGACTCCTTCCCTTGTCGCACTAAACATGGGTGAAATTGAAGCAAGTGTGGGCTCATCGATACTATTATAATTTTGAAAAAGAGTAAGGGGAAGGAAAAAGTTCCTAAACCAGGGGAGGAGTTACCTAAACATGTGGATTTTCACTCGTTGTCTAAGTCCAATGGGGATGGTGATTCCTTGCTAATCCTTCCTTTAAATAAGCAAGGCAGGGGAAAAAGGGGCAAACAGGCCTTAGAATGTCCACAAAGGGACAAGATTCTTGAGGCACAAGAAGGGGAAATGAACCAAACAGGGGTGGATAAAATGTCCAAAGAATTTTTAGCCCTCTTCGACACCTTCCAAACCCTCATTGTGCAACAAAGAAAAGTCGCACCATAGAATAACAAAACTACAAAGTTCATGGGCTAAATTGCTAAAAGGGTTGGGTGTCATTGGTACTACTCCAAGTGGGGGTTCTACCAAGGTTGCCATGAAAGTAAAATTGTTGGACTTCTTCACTTGGAAGGAAACCAAAACAAAAAGAGTGTGATCGTGTTTGCACCAAATGTAGGCATACATGGGAATTTTGTGCCTCGAGATAAACAAGGAATGGATCCATTTTGCTTAGACTCTCTTCAAGGAACACATGTGGGACTGGTGGCTGTGTCATAAACAAGAAACACCCAACCTCCTTGAAACCCTCACTTAAGAGGAATTCAAGTTGCGATTGAATGGAAGGTTCACACCACACCACTTGGTGCTCAGGGATAGGATGGAGCTCTTAGGCCATCGAATAGGTTTTCTGGCCACCTACATGCAAAACTTCAATTGAATGTTGACTATGGTTCTTTCTAAAGGACGAATATGCGAGGAAGTTGATCTTCCTGCATAGTCTAAAGCTTTGGATGTAAAAGATTGTTTATAAAAGGACGGATACTTCAAATACCTACCAAGGTTTTATGAAAGTGGTGAAATGCATGGAGGACAAAAGCCCTCCACGCCCCAAGGGTGAAATTGGAAGTGAGATCACCTAAGAGAATCAAACTAGCCCAAGTAGTGTAGGCAAAAGCCATAACAAATGCAAGTGGGGCTAAGGTAAATAGGGGCCTTAAGGCAACAAGGAAAAGTCGTTGGGCAAGGGATCACTAACAAAGAAGGCGAGTGGGACCTATCTGAATTAAGTTTTTCAATTATGATAACAATGGACATCTGGCAGAGGACTGCCCTAAGCCACCTTGGGTAAGTGATTACATTTCCCAAGGTAAGTTGAATTTCCAAGGGGGCTTCATGGCCGAAATAGGGGTTCACAAAAATGAAACCTCTAGTTTGTTGAAGTTAAATTGCAAGATAAATAACAAAGTTATGTGTTATCTCTTGGGTTCAAGAACGACCAATTCATTCATGACCCGCAAGCAATGGAATGACTAGGAATCAAAACCAAATTAGTGACATACCCGATCACGGTGCAGTTGACACAAGGCATAGCTAGACCTTTGCTTAGTGTAAGATTAAGTGTTGGGTTGTTTTGCAAAGGAATTCAATTTCTTAAAGCTTTCACCTTGTGTGACTTAGATAATTTTGATGTAATTTTCGAAAACACATTTTTGGATGCTTACAAAATAAACATTTTTCACAACAAAAGCAAGTTGAAAATTCGTGCCAAAATTGGCTTTACGTTAGTGAATTTAAATATAAATTATAATTATGCATTGGCAGAAGTGGGAATTACCTTGGTTGTTTTAGTTAGTAAATTTAAAACTACTTAGTTTTCTAGTTTTGATGTCTTTGAGAGTTTCCTAAGGGGAACCTAAGCCACAAGGGGCAAAGCGACCTTTTATTTGTATTTTGGATTCACTCAATAAATTTTTAGAGGTTCTAACGAATGAATTCGATCTCCAATGCCCTTCCACCCTGTAAAAAGGTTGATTGTAAAATAGAAATTGTACTTGGAATAACCTCACACTACTACAAAATGTGGGTGCAGTTCATTAGTCCCCATTCACTAGACCAATGAATTCACTATTTTCCAATTAGTCCCTATTTACTAAGACCAGTGAATTCACTTAAAATTTAGTGAAACAAACCCCATCTTTGAATTCCATGTCATAATTAGTAATGGAATTAATGTACATCTTGAAACCAAGGTGATAAATTTGCAGGAATACAAGCGAGATCTATCAAAGGTGACTGTACGTATATTTGACCAATTGAAAAAAAAAACATTGGGATTGGTCTGTGATCCCAAAAGATTAAATGAAAGTCTACAACCGTTGAGCATATAAAGGGCCTTCAACATCAAAAACTTTCTAGAGCCAACATGGAAAGATTTGAAAGGGAGATGGGATGAGATGAAGGTAATAGTTGATGTGGATAAAAATGAACATGAAAAAAACACTCCACCATCCTAATTACCTATTGCAGATGTGGAAAGCTCAATGATAGTGCAAAAATAGGTTGAGAGGGCCAAAAGGAAAAGATGGTAAAAGATAAGGAGAAGATAATTGAAGACCTTGTCCTTCAAAAACACTTAAACCATTTGATGTTACCGAATGTAAATTAGTTGACACAATAATAAGGGGGGAGTATGGTGACCTCTTCCCACTAAAAAAAAACCAATCACGGGGGCTAAAATTCTTGTTCATCAATTTGTTCTCATGTTAAGATAAATTGTGTATTATCTTCTCTTATAGAAACACAAGGAAGAAATAAAAGTAATGATAATGTGATACAACTCAATTGAATACATTTGCCTAGTGTTTGTTATGCCAATTGACCCCAACCATTTGGATGAAACTACAAGGGAGAATCCAAAGTCAGGGGCCGATATTCAAAAGTAGAATTTTTTCCTTCTAAAAAACCAACATACTATCATGGCTGTAAAATTAAGCTTATGTAAAAATTAAACTATTTTTCTCTAGAAATTTGAATTGAGAATATATACTTACTATGTAAATTCAAGACTATAATCACCTTCTTCTAGGTGGCAAAAATACTATTATCATAATGAACTTATGCTTCAATAGAATTTTTTTTTCTAAAAATCTTAGTTTAGAATCTAAAAAATATACATATTTTTTCAACTATTGTGCAACAAATCCTTGAGTTACCAAATCTATCAAAGGACATTAGGAATGATTACTCTGATTTTTAAATAATTGTTGTGTGGTCTTAAAATCTTGTGAAGTTATGTAAGATGTCAATTTTGCTCAATAGTTTGAAGGCAATAAAAGAATCATCCCCAATTTATTGGGAAAACTTCATCCACACACATCAAATATGGATTGAATATAATCGTCCAACAAGAGATATTGATGAAAGACATAAAAAATGGGAGGAATATAAGATAAATTCCATTGATTTTTTACATTGGAATATGTTTGAATTTTTTTTATTTTTAAAATTAGATTTAATATATTTTCATGCATGGAACTTATGTGAATACTTGAATTTTTTGTGCGTATGGTTCTAGGATTTTGATAATATTCTTCACTTTGTGTTTGGAATGAAGTTAATAAAAGAGTGCCTAAACATTTTGTTATTGCAGATTAAAACATATGCATTATGGGAAATTATGCTTTGGGAATGGGAAAATGGAAACATTTAAATGGAATTGGTCAATTGCTAATGGGGAGAAATGCACTAATTTAAAAATCTGCATTTAACTACCTTGTTAAACTTTGTGAATCCCAAATGGACGCACTTGTTTAAGGGTTATTGCACCACAAGTTCATGTGGTCACTCTTGAATCCAAGAGATAACAAAACAAATCATTATTAATATTATTAAGTTGAATGTGTTGCTTTTGTTGTCACTGATTTCAACCATTGATGTCAGCCACAAAGCCCTTTTGTAAAAAACAATTATTTTAGGAAACATAAACACTTATTCGAAATGGTTTGTGACAATCTTTCGCTAAATGGCCCTAGTGGTCATAGTTGAAACATTTCATCTTTACAAGGTTGCCTTTGATATTTTTTTTTCATAAGTTATTTGCCATTCAACTTTTCCTTGTTGTGGTGAGGCCCAAGTTTGTGTGGCATCCTTTTTGTTTATTTTGGCTTTTGTTTCCATTACTTGGTCCCACATTGTTTCGCAACCCTACTTTGAGAGAGAATGAGGATGAAATTCACACTCCCGAAATGGGGACTTGGGAGTCCTCCAGGACTTTCGAAATTTTAGAGTTCGGTTGCAAGGGTCAAAACACGTCGCATTGGGGGGTTCTTTATATTGTTGGAAAGTTATAGAAGTGTAGATATCGAAAATGGGCTCGCATGAGCCATTTGGACATTTACAACATAAGTTATGGCATAAAGAAGGGTTGTGAGTCAAACTGGCAATTTGACTCCCAACCATTAAAAGTCAAGAATCGACCCAACCCCGATGTGTGCAGGTGGAGTGCGACACACCATTGGAAAGCTCTCGAGGAGTTGCTTCAAACCTCATCCCAATCGGAGGTTTGAGCAAAAAGTTATGACCTTGCAAAGTCCGAGGAGTCTAAACTAGGACAGTTTCGGGACTTCTCCTTGGGAATCCCGGGACAAAAAGCCATTTAGATGTAGGTGTCGTGGAGAGACGCAAAAAATACTATATGGGGGAAGGTGGTGGCTTCCCCCGAATCCAAGCCGTGATGAGTTTTGTGAGTCTAGAGTTGCTCGTGGCTTGTCTTAGCACCAAAGGTGCTCCAAAAAGTGAACTAACCAACTTGTTGGTTGGTTTGATGCAAGTTCAAGTAAGTAACTAAAGCTTGTCACTCTTCCTAGTCCCATCCCGGAACTTCAGCATGCCCCTCTACCCCTTCTAGTGCTGAGAGCTCGGAGCGTGCCCCGAGTTCCTCACAATTCCGTTGTTTGAGTAACCTAAACCCAACTTGGGTTTAACTAGGAACTTGGGAGCGCGTCACATTGTCCTTTTGAGTGACTTTACTTTCAGATTCACCATGGTGACATGGATGACGATGGTATTCCATGCATTTCATTAATTTCATCAACCCTTCGCATGTTTTCAAAATGTCTCCCATTTGATAGACTATGTTCCGGACCCAAGGTTTCAATTCACATAATAAAATCAACCTCACAATGAACGTTTGCTTAAGGGGAACAAAAGTTAGTTTTGTGCTAAACTTTTATACATAGTGAACCAAAGAACTTTACCCCATCCCCTTGGGTGAGCTCCAAAGACACCATCCCGTTTTTGAGCATTAGGTGGTGTGCCTTAAATCTTTCATCTAAACATAATTAAAATTCTTCCCAAGTTAGAACTTTAAGCAAGTTGAATGTCTTTTGCTTTGAACCGCCCATTAATCTCGTTTCTTAAAAAATATTTAGTGAAATGAATTTGCTCTTTGTTTGAGACGAGACAAATTTGAGGTTTCAAATTAACCTTCACTTCCTATCACACAATTTCGCCTTGGTGCCCTGACTCCATTCTGTTCACGCGCCTTACTAAACACCTATGCTACCTATGCATGGTAAACCACGCATTGGTGAACTCCAACATTTAGACTTTGTTTCATAACCTAGGGCTAATCCTGACCTCCAAATGGGTGGGACTAAAAACATGTTGTAGACTTTCCAAGTGGTCTAACGCATTGTCGCTTGGGATTACCATCTCTTGTCTTTCGACCTAATCACAGACTAGTTTAATTTGAGGACTTAGTGCATTGAGGACATTTATTTGGCCCCCTTCTTCAACCCTTCACTTTGCTAGCACTTATGCGATTCATGAGTGCTGTCAAACCGAGAATCAAACCTAACCCAGCATTTAAACTTACAACCCAAGCTGCTATGGGGGCCCCCCCACGGTGGTTCGAACTTGGGCCCTAACTAGGCGAATCCTCTCACTTGTGGGTTCACTCAAAAGGGCATGTCACTCTCCCCCACTTTAAAGATGTCAACGTCCTCATTGATGTTATTTTTAGGTGATTACCTTTGGCACTTCTGCCATCTCCTCTCCTTTCGACTTAATGGTAGGATTAACTACTTCTTGATCAAAGGAGATCGTTCACATTGTCTCTTTATGTTCTCAACATAAGAGGTATTATTGAGTGTGTCTTTTGTTTTCACCTAGTGTGTTCATTTCTAACGTCTTCTACAAATTCCCCTTATTTGACCATCTTTTCTTTCTTCATAATCCATTTCGAATTTAACTTAAAAATTTTGGTCACCACATTGGATGAAGGTTACAAATGTGCCACTAGATAGTGTTGGACCAGGCTTCATGGTCCAAATCCTTTTTACCCAAGTAGGAAATGCCACTTCAAGGTGTACACATCAAGATGTGGCTTATGCAAAATTTCATAAGGCCTCACATACTTGGCAATGAAATATGGGGTTAATCCTTTTGGCATATTAAAATCCCAAATATTCAGCCACACGTGTTGCCCAACTTCAAATTCCACATGTTTTTGTGCTTTATTGGCAAGCTTTTCATACCGTTTTTGAGCCTACTCCAAGAGCTTCTTATCTCGGGCATATTGTTTTTCATGCCCCTTGACCATCTCCACAATTTCCTTGGAGTGATTTCTTGATCCCATGGGAATGGTTAAATCCATTAACTTCTTAGCCTTTTTCCCCAACGCTAATTCGAACGAGGACATTTTAATCGCCAAATGTGTTACATGGAGTTATAACAAAACTCCGCCATGCCTAGATGTTTGCTCTAATCTTTTTGATCGATGCTCACATAATTTCTAAAGTATTGATTCAACATCCCATTGACCCTTTCTGTTTGGACATCGGTTTGTGGGTGTAATGTTATGTTGAACAACAATTTCATTCCCACCTTAACGAAACAAATATTTTAAGAAGCCTTTCGTAAACTTGGCGTCTCTATTACTTATGATAAATTGCAGCATCCCATGTTGCCTGACCTACATATCAAAGAACAATTTTAATGAGTCAAAAGTTGTCATGATCGTTTTAATCAGAACCATTTTCGTTAACTTGGAAAATCGATCAACTACCACAAGAATGGCATCCATTCCATTTGGGTAGTTGGGTCATGAAATCATGAAACACTCTACCATTGCTCACTTGGGATCGGTAGAAGTCTATATAATCCATATTTCTTTCTTATATGGACTTTGTGTTTTTGTACTTCACACATGTGTGCACAAAATGTTCTACATCTTCTTTCATTTTGGGTTCATAGAATGTTATTCCTCCATCCATTCTTGTGGTTTGTTGCTACAGTGCCCTAACATGGGCACATCATGATCTTTTTGCATGATCTTTGTGCGCAACTTCCCTACTACCACATTAATTCGGGATTATTTCCATCCAAATAATATATCTTTCTTTCAAGGTGATGCCTTTCACCTTCCTCCATTCACGCAATTCCTTGAAATAATATTGAGTGAGTGGGTCTTTCACATAGGCCTCCTTATCTTTCGTTCAAGGCTTCCTTTGCCTTGGAAAATGGCCCTTAGTGCTTGAGTCTTGGTCAAGGGTTTTTCCACTTGAAATAACTCCTTCATGCTCAATGCATTGGGGATTATGTTGTCTTGTCTTGGCTTGTGAATTAAATTTTCTAGCAACGTTAAGGTACGATGCCATCTCGGTTACTTCATTGAGGCCTTTGGTTGGGTTTCGAAATATTTCAAAGATATGTTTTTTTGTAAAGATTTTGGTCTTGTACATCCCCAAGTAATGTTGCCACATTTTTCAGTAACACATGATGATATACAACTCCTTTTTATGAGTTGGCCATTGCAATTATGCTCCACAAAGCTTCTTGCTTTCGAAAGTGATTGGGTGCCCATTTTGCATGAAGACCCCACCAATAGCAAAGTCATTTGCATTAGTGTGGACTTCGAACGGTTTGGTGAAGTCTAGAAACTTCAATATAGGGGTGGATGAAAAATTTTCTTTCAAATCTTCAAACGCCCTCTATTGCTTCTCTTTCCATTCAAAAGACAACTCTTTTTTGAGGAGATTCAAAAGTAGTTTCACCAACTGCGAAAACCCTTTTATGAATTTTCAATAGAAGTTAGTAAAGCCTAGGAAGGATCATATTCCTTTGATTGCGACTAGTATTTTCCAATCTCTTATGGCTTGCAATTTCCTAATGTTGGGCCTCATCCCTTCCTTTGATAGGATGTGCCTTAGGAAGTTCATATCTTCAAGGGGCAAATTTGCTTTTCACCCTATTACCAAAGAGTTTGTTTTAACGAAGTTTGTTTTAACGAAGCTTATTCAAAACATATTCTAACTGTTCCACATGTTCTTCTCTTGTCTTAAAGTACACCAAAATGTCATTAATGTAAATGATCATGAACTTGTTTAACTTATCATGGAAGATAGAATTCATGAGGGTTGTGGATGTTGATGGAGTGTTGCACAATTTGAATGGCATCACCAAGAATTTGTACAAGTCATACCTAATCTTCATGGCCATTTTTTCCACATCTTCATATGCATTGCGGTTTGATAATACTTTTGACTTGAGATCAATTCAGTTAAAGTATTTAACCCCATTGAGTGAATCCAAAAGATCATAAATGCAAGGTAAAGGGTAATTATTTTTTATCGTTATTTTGTTTAAAGCATGATAATCAATACACATTCGTAATTTGCTATCCTTTTTATCAACAAACAAGATTACTGCTTTTAAGGTGATTTGTTTTGCTGAATATACCCCCAATTAAAGAGGTCATTTAATTATTTTAAAAACTTTTCCAACTGCCTTTAGTTTAACCTATAAGGTGTTTTGGATGACAACATTACAACAAAAGGTGTCCCTGTACGCCAAATGATACTAGTTCCATACCCCATGAAACAATGGATAATGTTATTTCACAAATTCTAGGGTTCGATTCAGGAACCATTTCATGTAGATTCATAAATAAACCCAAAACTTTAAATACAATGTTTAACGGATTTTTGGTTGGATTCCTACAAAAAGATTCACATCCAGCTAAATATGTTCAATATTTTTTCAATATTTATCCCAATTGTAATTACATTTACTTTTAAGTTAAAGGTACCTAGTGGCCACCAACTGCCTTTTTTCCTTTTTTTCAACTAGGAGGGCAGCTAATGACTACCCAGTCCCTATTTTCCTTTTCGTCAATTAAAAAGGCACCTAATGGGCACTAGGTGTGCTTTTTCATCTTCATCAATTAAAAGGGCACCTAGTGGCCACCAGGTGCCTTTTTCTCTCATTATTGGTTGGATGGCCACTTGGTGGCTAACATGTGGGGTTTTTTTTTTCTATTTGTTGACTACAAGGACACCTAATGGCCACTAGGTGTTTTTTTTCCTTGTCATCAATTAGAGGGACACTTGGTACTCACAAAAAAAAGTCGATTTTTTCCTCTTCATCAACTATAAGGGCATGTAATGGCACTAAGTGTTTTTTTTCTTCACCATCGATTAAAGGAGCAGCTAGTGGCCACCAAGGGCATTTTTTCCTTTTAGTTGACTAGAGTTGTACCTGGTGGCCGCTAACTCCATTTTTTTTCTTTCGTGGACTAAAAGGGCATTTGGTGGCCACCAAGTCCTTTTTACTTCATCATCAACTAGAGGGGCACCTAAAGGCCATTAAATGATTTTTTTTCCTCTTTGTTGATTGCACCTAGTGGTCACCAAGTGTTGTTTTCGATTGTTGAGTGGTATTATATTGTATTATCTAAAGTAGAATGATCTATATTATGTATTGCATATTGAGAAAGTGAGGTTTCGTGAGGTTCTTACATTGATGGTGATGAGTGCTTAAGACCCAATTGATCTTGCAAGAAACATGTAATTCATTTCATGGTTAATGAACAAGATTTTCCAAGGACTTAATCATGATGTTAAGGAAATCGTTAGAAGATGGAGAATTTGGAATTAAAAAAATTTACATTGACATGAGGAATGCGAAACAAAATAGAAGTCTAAACATAATGAACTCTACAACATAAAAGATTTTAGTTTGAATTCAACAGCATGAAAAGATATCAATTTTTACATTAATTTGTTGCACATTTCAAAGCTTGAAAAATAAGAAAACTTTGAAATGTGCAACAAATTGATTTAGAAATCCCTAGACGTATACATAACCATAGTTTTCAATGGCTCAAGAGTAGAAAAAATTACACTCCTTATAAGAATATACAAGATTCTTTTAAATGATTCAAATGGACATGGTTATTATTTTTTTAAATATTTTTTTTCTAATTTTTGAATAATACATGTTCAATCACCTATAAACCTTCCCAAATCTAAGTGAATACTTGTATTCAATATAACTAATGTCATTTTTTAATTTGAAAGTTTTAAAAAGAAAACCCATAAAGTCCAAAAGAATAATGCCCCATCTAAAACTTTCAAAAAATATGGTTTTAGGATAAAGAAATTGAAAAACAACCAAACTTGCAACTCATATGGGCTTATGAAAATATTGTCAAATTTTAACCTTTCAAAAGTCTTTAATTATTAAACAGTTAAGGTTTTCAAAGAAAATATTCTTCATATAAGTTTGTCATCTTATATTACATCATGTATTGAGTCCCAATAAGAAATTTGGAATGTGATTTAATATAAAATTTTCCATTTTGTGATGTTCTAATTAGACAACCAAATATTTTTCAACTTCAAAAGTCCATTACTATTAACAAATGAATTTTTTATTAATAAATAACCACATGCAAAATGGTTCACTTTTGCATTTACCCTCATGATAAAAAACCCTAAATATAGATTATGTAGACATAATAGAAGATAGAGGTCTTCTACACTATAGTGTTGATACAATAAACCTTGTAGCAAGTGTATCTTTAAAATACATAATTACAATGGATGCAAAAATGAAAAGAAAATCGAAATTTTTGGAATCGAACAAGTATTAAATAGACTAAAATGTTGTTGGAATGAATTGCTGAAAATAACTTCAATTGTTCACAATTGCCTAGATCACAATTGCAATGTGAAAAAGAAAATACGATTATTCTTCATGGCATCAAATACAAAAACAAAAACAAAATGCAAAGAGTTCAAAGATGAATTTTTTTTGTTTGAAGTGCATTTAAAAACTATGCAATGGATTTAGAAATGAAGAAAACTCATAAATTTGAAGGAAAAATTCAAAACAAGACACAAAAATGAAATTATAAAGCTTGAGAAGAAGAAAATTTTGGGGTTCGAAATAACTAACACATTTTGGTTGTGCATGTGTGAATTTGTAGGGTCTCTATAAGAAAACAATATATATCACTTTTGCAAGTTTGGAAAAAAAACACTTTTCCATTTCTTTACAAGAAAACAATACAAAAATATCCTAGACTTAAACACTAAATATCATAACTTTGAGCACTTCAATAGTGAAGTTGAACTCTCTACAAGAAAAACAAACAACAACAAATCCTATGCGGCTTTTAGGATTTCAAAAGTGAATTGTAAAGTGACAAAACCCCTAATGCCTCATTCAACACCTTTTTTCTTTCTTCACTACTAACATCATATGATGTCATATGATTTTTAAAAACTTTTCTGATGAAACCACAATTAAATAAATATTATTGGTTGGTTAGGGCTCATTTTTTCCTCAAAATAATTTTTCCTAAGAATAAAGTTATTCTTTTACGTTTAATTCATATTAATGCTAACATTTTTAAAATATATATATATTAAAAATATTCATATTCATTAATATTATCATTAAAATAACATTTTGGACTAAACAAGTTTCTTATAATTATTATAAATATAGGCTAATATTTAGGCATTTTTCAACCCTAAACCTTACCCCATGTTAACCTCTAATGTCCAAATGGCATCAAACTTTGGGAATCTTTTCAAGCACGACACCCTACTTAGTGGTGAAATTTTGGGCTAATGTCTAGGCATTTTTCAACCCTAAACCCTACAAAGGAATTTTAAAGTTTTCAAAGCCATGTTAATGTAACTATTGTAATTGTTTGGCTATAAGTAGTTTATTTCACCAAACCCACATGGCTTATCATGTTAGTTTTTAGGGTTATGTTGAAGTTAATAAAAAATAATGTTGTTAATATCATATTTATTCATGGTTTTTCATAAATTCTGAAAAAACTTAAATAACCATTATACATATGCAATTTTCTTGGTATAATTAAGGTGTTTCATTTTAGAATTTAAAATAATATTGGTATAATGATTTTAATGGGGCAAGAATAAATTTGTTGGTGTTTTGGTTTGGGTATTTTGGGAAAATTATTTAAGGAGATTTTTTTATGTTTATTGTTGAAGTTTCTTTGAATATGTAGTTGCATTAAATGTGATAATATAGACTTAGATTTTTTCAATCAATCACAAATGCGATATTTGTTGCATGATAATAAATTTTGCATATTTGTAAAACAATTGTTCAACATTTGTCCATTTTTTAAATAATTATATGATGTCATGGGACAATGTTTTTGTTAATGGTAATATCTTTGAATCATATACCTTACAATGTGAATTAGGTTTGGAAGTGTATATTTTGACTAAAATACAATGATTTTTGTTGATAAAAACATGTTGAAGGGATTTGTTTATTATTCCCATTATTACATTAGTGTGTTGTTCATATCCTAGAGATAATTGTAATTTCTTTTTATATAATGTTTGCATAACTATTCTCAAATGTTGTCATCCATTTGAAAGAAGAATATGTTTTCATCTTCTTTTAATTAACTAAAATTCTTCATGCCAATAATGTATGACATCGACATGGAAATGAGCTTTGCATACATTGTTGTGGATTGTGATAATATCTTGTAAAACCATGAACCCATTTAACAAATGTTGACATAATAGTGTCACATATTATATATTGTGCATATAAAATTGCACATTGTTAGGTGATTGATGAAGGTTTATCACCAAATGTTCAAATGTTTGTCTTTGAACCTTTAAGTCAGTCAAACAAAAAAGGTGGAGTTCTAAGTGATAATATTAAAAGTTTTTTCAAAGTGTTTGATCCTTGTATGGAAAGGATATTGAAATTTTTTAGTTATAGGTGCTATTGGTATGACATTATTGGGTAAACCATTCACATTAAATATGTCTTATAATTATCTAGAATATTTATCAAAAATTAAAATTTTGAATTACATATCTGATAATTAATTATTTGGACCAATTATTTGATTTAATTAACAAATGAGCTATTATTAAAATTATTTATTTTAATTCAAATAATTATGTAATTAATAAATTTAAATATTTAGTATCAAATATTTAATTACTTTAATTAATTGTGTAAAATATATTTGAAGTAGTCAAATTGGTTCATTTTAAATTTTTTTTAGTTACTTCAAATAATTAATTATTTGATTTCAAATAATTTATTATCAAATGATCAATTATTTAAATTCATATAATTAGTCATTTATGATCCAATTTTTAAAAAAATGTTATTAGACTTTGTCTGAATTGACTAACATTAAACTAATTATTTGAATCAAACTGTTAATTTTTAATTCTTATTAATACTTAATTATTAATTTTAAATAATTAACTAGGCATAATAAAATACAATAAATATTAATAAATAAATTATTGACAAATAATTCATTACTAAAAAATTTAAAATAATTATGAATTTGGGTAAAAAAACATTAAGGTATAAGTAGGCATATCCATATCTACCCTTTAATTGAATTTTTAATATAATATACACATTACTCTTAATTTCACATTTAAATTAATTATATGTATCTAAATAATTAGCTAATTAGTTAATTTAGATAATTAGTGATCTGATAATTTATAATTTGATGTCATTGAATAATTCTTGTTCCTATACATTCATATTATTTAGTTTCATTAGAATATTAATTAATTGATTGATTTAAAATTAATTATATGAGTATTATTTATTTATTTAGATGAATAGTTAATTATTTAGTATAATTAATAAGTTCATAATAACTAAATGCATTAAGCGAAATTAACATTTAATAGTCAAATTATTGTAATCCTACAATAGTTGTATATGGGTTGTTTTTCAAGTTTTACTAATAGGGTAGTGTGGTTTCAGTGGATGCAATTTCTTGTACTTTTTTTTAATATAATGTTTATAATATTCATTTTTATCATATGATGGTTCATGGCATTGGGTAATTCAATCCAAGGACCTATGAAGGTTGTTGTCCTCCATGGAGCTTCAAATATATTTTGAATATTCAATATTAATATCTATTTCAATGTTTTTTTTAAAATGTGCATACTTGATTCTATTTTGAAAAGGGAATTTAGTGCACATTTGATATATTATACTAGGGAAAAAAAATAAAAATAAAATAAAATATTCTTGCATGTGTTTTAAATACATAAAAAGAGTTTTGATTTCACATGATTCATCAATTTAAATTCATCAAAGTTTTATCATTGAAACTTTGTAAATAATGGAAAGTTTTAGTTTTAAAAACATAAATATTTACAATCCAAATAATTATGGACACAAAATTAGCTATCAAATATAATAATTAAAATGAATTTGTGCCTTCTAACAATACTCAATGATTTTGTTTTGACAATGTTAGATGGTTGATTCCTTAAGGTGAATCATGGTAGGTTTATGTATTGCTGAAAAGGAATAATAAAAAATTGAAATGTATGGTAAAAAATTTCAAGTGAGTCATTGTCTTTTAGCCACCAAGACTTTCCATCTTAGCAAAAAGAATTAATCCATAAAGGGTTGTAAAGGGGTGAAAATATAGTCCCTTAGCAAATTTATGGTCCTTGTGAAAGCAATGTTGGGAGAATCAAGTTCAAATTATTCTTGCTTGTAAGAAAGCTACTATTACTCACTTAATATTCTACTACAATTACTCAAATATGTAGTAAGTAGTAATTTATGCAACATAAATAAATAAATAAATAAAAAGAGTGATACATTGTCCTTTTAAGATAGTCCTACTATCTAGACTCACCCACTTTTCCAATTAATAAAACCCATAGCAAAGGGGTTTCAACAAGAAAATGAGTGAGAGGGGATTGGAAGGTAATTACTAACGTACCTTTAAAGATCAGTAATGTAGGTCATTGGTGGGTTTGTATGCTTCCAATGCATGTTGTTTGTAGTTTGCAACATATGTAGACCCTTTTTCGCCACTACTTACCATCTTTAACATCTTTCTGGATGACTCTCATGTCTCTTTATTATACTGCACATGAGATAAAACATCAACATTGATAAACAAATTATATTAATTATAAACTAAACTATTAATTCTAAACCTTTTTAACTTGGTGGTTAGGATCAAAAAATTTATTGAATTTGAAACAAAACATTAGAAACATCTATTTTTTGGATCATATAGTCAAATAAAACATTATTAATATTTATTTTTACATCATATTGTGGCCTCTAAATCAAAGTTTTTCTCCAATTTTTCAATCTCCAAATAGTCAATGTTTGTTAGTTCCGGACTTTTCAAAAGTCTAGAATTAACTAAATACATTGAAAATCCCCCAACCTTTTTCCATTGCAAGAATACAAGTACAAATTGTTTCCATATTCTCCTCCTTGCTCTCCAATATCACATCTTGCATTCTTCACATGAGAAGAGTTTGTTAAAAAAATTCCAATTTTGAATATTTAGGGGAATGATTCCATTCCAAGTCCTCTTCTTCTCCTCCAAATCCATTTCCTCACAAGACCATACAAGGCCTATTTGATTCCAATAAAAATACTAGGTCTTTGAATATCCTAATTATCCTTCTTAAAAATCCACTTGCTAGTAAGTGATTATTGGATTACCATCACCATTCATCGAACTAACCCCAAATTTAGCTTAATCCTTTGGTAAAGGATATAAAAGTAATTACCATTAGTACCCTAGGAATTTTTGCCTAGTAGCACAATGTGGGATAATGTAGATTTCAATATTTGAAGGGTCAAAAAATGAATTACCACCAATCTCTATTCTAGAATGATTATTTAAACATAGTAACTTGTCTAGGCATAACAATAATATTCAAGTTGGTTATTATTGATAAGTGTGTTTGTTGTTTAAGCATAAGTTTGCATCCATTGTATGTTTAGTGACACTCTATTCTAGATTTAGTCCCTATAATCTAAAAGGTATAGAAAGTTCTCTACACTAGCCTTCATTGTAAAATGTTTTTAGTAGTGTATGCCCTTAAAACTTTTTCATCTTATATATGGATTTATATGATCCTAGATGTATGATTTGTGTGGATGATTATATGACAATATGACATTGAGTCTAATGACATTAAAAATGTGAAATTTAAACAAAAATTTCATGGATTCATTAAAATATGAACCTTTTGAAAAGTCTAAAATTAATAAACAATGTTAACCATTTGGAGGTTAAACATTTCAAGAGAAACTTTGATTTGGGAATTATAGGTTCAAATGCAACAATAAATATTTAAAATATTTTGTTTCTAATCAAAAGAAAACTTGTTCCTAACAACAACATTAAAAAAAGTTAAGAAGTCTAAATAGTTTAGTCTTAATAATAATAATGTCCATTGTATTTGTTGAAACATGCCAATCTTACCTTAACATCTACATAATAATATTCATTATAACAATACATTGATATCATGTTATTATCTTAATATATTATGTATTTTAAAGATGTTGTCGGTCCATTTTGAATTTATTTATTTTAAAATATTTTTATGGCATTTACATTATCTATGTTAGCTTTAAGTGCAGAAGTAGAAGTCAATGTATTGGAGGACCTTTCATGTGGTATGATTGGAAAAAAAATGTCAACCATCAATTTGGTTATTGTCTCTGTGAGCCATGGATTATAGCTCAATAATTAGTTAAGCTTTAGTTCCGTAATTTTCTTTAGTACTAATGATTGGAATGCTTATAAGCTTCCAAGTAGTGATTATTAATAGTTGAATAAACCTTTGTGATATTTCCAGGCATATAATACTTTTGTTATTTCAGTTGATGTAACGCTTAATTAGTTAAGCACCTAGTAAACCTTTTAGAGTACATTATCCCTTTTATGTTGAAAAGAAGGGAAAGGGGATGTAGAATTAGATGTGATTTATTGATAGATAGGAAATATAAGCCATAATTAACAATAGCATTTTGCCATGACAAGGTTAAGTTAGTCTGTAGAAGAATCTTCAAACACTAATGATGTACTTGTAAGATTGTTAGAATGTAGTCTTAGTACATCTTTATTTAGTTTCACTTCTATCAGACTTCTAAATAGAATCAATTCAAACTTAAGTATTAAACATTTCCGCCTGAGTAGCCTCAGGTGAATTACAACTGAATAATTAACTTAAAGGATAGATCATAGTTGTAAAAAATCTAGGATGCGATGAATGGTGCGAGCGAGGTACTCGGCTCTATGCTCCAGGGGAAGTGGGTTGATCGGGCCTCGTAGCCAACGATAATGGCCATCACCGGGAACCCACGTTCGACAATGGAGACGGACATCATCATCTTCGCACTGGCA
>Ga0116229_10000977_pt1 | contig 42708 bp, 23 predicted proteins | sample S1TSphgellanicum_3_FD_87313 | JGI IMG/M metagenome (GOLD analysis project Ga0116229, IMG submission 87313) | Host-associated microbial communities from peat moss isolated from Minnesota, USA - S1T2_Fc - Sphagnum magellanicum MG | ecosystem: Host-associated > Plants > Peat moss > Unclassified...
AGTATATAAGTAGGAGCAATAGTTATGTAGTAGCCAAATATTAAGTGCCATTGGGGATGAGTGAATGAAAAAAACTTGACCTTTATGAAATGGTTAAACCTAAAAATAAAGTCAAATGATTTTAAACCTACCCTTATAACCTAAGCCTAGCTACTTTTCAACCTACTTGCATACCTAAGTGAACCTACTTAATAGGGTTTAATTATTACCTACTTACCTACACACCACGTGTCAACATGTTATTAGCCATAAATCGAACGATTTAGATTTCATTGATTAAAATTTAAAATTAAAAAAAAGGTGGGCTTTGATTGCCACGTGCCATCATATAATTGATGTTAAAATGAACACGTGTCAAATGGTCAATGAACGTTCCATGGTGTGCCACATGTCATCATCCTAATGGTAGAAACATTAATGATTGAGATTAGTCCAATGAATTTTTAATTTTGAACAGTCGCATGCATAATAAATTGTAGTACATATAGATCAAACTATAATGTAGTTAGAGTAGCATTAGATTTGTGAATCACAAGATCAGAACTAACATAAGACTTAATTTTTTTTACAAATTTTTGATCTAGAATTTCGGGACGTAATTTAGAGTATGGGTGGGGTAATATTAAGGGATTAGTTATTAGTGTTAATAGTTAATTAATATATTTCTATTTATTTAGTTACTGTTTTAGAGTTACTAGCTAGATTACAAGTTTTTATCACTGTTTGAATTTGAATAAAACATAAGATTATTTTATATCTTTGGAAAAGAAGAAGAAATGGGAATATTGTAGAATATTGAGTTTTAATGGAACATGAAAAAAAAACATTTTGATTTTTGCAAAGTTTTACTTTCATAGCCATACTTATTGTTTTTGATATTTGTTATCATACTTTCATTGTTAGATTTTAATTTTAAAATTAGATATGAATAGATATGAATGAACATGTTTATTTAGTATTAATTTGATGACATGTTCAATCTAGATTTAGATAAGAATATAGGATTAGAGATTATGTATTTACCATGATAATTTTATCATTGGTTATTATTGATTATTCTATTATACATTATTATTGGTTATTTTATTGTAGGTTATTTAAAAAATTATTCTAAACTATTATTGGTTATTTTAAATTATTTTGCTGAAGACCATTTTTGGTTGTTCTAAACTATTTTATTAAAATTTATTTTAAACTATTATTGATTATTATATCATATGTTATTTTATTTTAGTTCATTACAAATTATTGTACCTTAATATGATAAAATAATTTATAATAACATAATGTAAAATGACCTTGAATAACTTAAGATATAACTTGAAATAACATATATTAGCTTAGATCAAAATAACTTAAACTATGGCCTAGGGTTAATTGAATAATTTAATTAAAAAAATTAAAATTGAAACCCTATATGATAAGTTAGGATACTTTAAGGTGAATAGACTATAATAATTTAGGGTATAACCAAGGGTATTATAATTTATAATCATTTAGGGTATAAGTAAGAATAATTAAAATAGCTTAAAATAACATAAGGTATATCATAAAATAACTTAGGATATTCAAAACAACAACATCAAAGTAAACCTATTTACCATAGTATATTATAGTGAATTATGTCAACTAGTAATGAAACATGATGTTCACAAAATGACCTATAATGAAATAATTTTAACCAGGGTGAAATCACTTTAACTAGGGTGAAATCATTAAGGTGCAGTGAACATGTTTCATTTTTAAAGTCCCATAGTGATTTAAGCGAAAAATTACACTAGTGAAAACACATTATAATGATCCCCTTTTGAGCACTTTTGGGTTTCATATTATAATACATACAATATAATTGTTCCAAAAGTATGGTACATTTAATTTTAGGTATCAATTTGGTTTTTGGGCCCTACAATTATTATTTTACAAAAATAATGTTATGTAATATTTTTAAAAAAAATGTTCATTATCTATATTGAAGGATTCATGGGTATATTTATAGTATAAATTGATATAATAGGGCCATTGTCTTGTTTTGATTGCATTAATCTTATGGGTTCATTAATCATTAAAATAACCAATTTTAATATAATTTGAATTATGGCTCATCTAACTATGTTTTTCCATTTTCCATGTGAATGTGATTATTTGTCAAATTTTCAATTTGCCACACTTATTATATCTTTACTAAAAAAACTCATTTTTTGGAATGAAAAAATTCAATTCAATCACATGGTACCCAAACATGGTTCAAAATATGTGAAATGACATGGTTTAATATGTTTCAACTTTCATAAAGATTAAAAATAATTTAAATTATTTTTGGAGTATATTTGTGTTTTTTAATACACAAGTAAACTACATTTATTTCCACAAATATATTCCAATCTCCCACTTTATAAAATTATTTTTTAAAATTTTCATAACAAACTGCCTAGATTATATTTTAACATGATATGGAAAAAAAATTTGAATTTTTTCAAAAGTTTGAAGTTGGATACATTCAAACATGCATATCCCTAAAAAGTATAATGTGATACCCCAAAGGGGATCATCATAGTGTGCTTTCACCCTTCCACCAAGTCATTATAAAAGAGGCTTTCATAAATTATATTCAAAATAATTTAGTTCAATTGTCAAATAATGCAATTGTCAAAGGAAACTATTTTAAAACTTGAAACAATATACTACAAAGTGAAAATATACTTTAAAATTGATTCAAATAATTGCAAAATTTGATGAATATTTATTTTTACATTGAATATGAGTTGATTATACCATTTCAATTACAACTTAAAAAGTTTGATTCATGTGAGTTCACAAAATACATTTGGACAAATTTTTCATTCAAATCAACATAAGTGTGTTGAGAAAAACCATTTTTGAAAAATTATTTTCATTGAAAATATAATAAGAATTATGTTTGAGGCCTTTGTATCAAAATCCATTTTATATGTTTATTTGTATATAGATATCCATTTATGATGAAATCAAATAAAAACTACCCCCAAAATAATACAAAAAATACCCTTCAAAAAACATTTTCTTGTTCAAGGCAACCTCCTTCAAGTGTGTTTTCACCCTTGTGGAGGTCCTAATTGGGTCAGTTCTTGAAAATGTCATGCACAAATACTTTGTGTTGACATCACAAACTTACCTTGTAACAAAACATAAATAGTATTGGCATGAATTTTGTACATTCATAAAAGTGTGTTAATTTTGCTGGTTTTGAAATGTGGAATTAACATGTAATTAGCAACCATGACAATGACATTAATCACACATCTTTGTTCTACTCAATAATGTCATGCTAAATGGGCATGCAATCCGTGGGTGACGTATTCTATGTTAATGTCATGTTAGAACAATGCAAAGTGATATTCCCACAACATTAGCATGCAATAAACACTCATAAATTCAGTGTAAAATTCACACCAAATGAATGCCCCACATTGCATCCATGTTATTTTGCCACGTATTTATTTTTAAAAAATTTGGCACAAAATTAGTGTAAATGTTGTTATTAAAGCATGGCGCACTAGTTTGGCGCTAATATTTTTGCAATTATATTTATGCCGTCATGTTAATCTGAACTTAGCTTCCAACTACACCGCTAGGATACAAAGAATGCATTTGTTGATATAGTTTTGAGTGACTTTCTTTGTGGGTGATCATTCCAAAGAGTTGGAACTCATGGCATTCCAAGAGATGACATCCTCCAGCCATCATCCATACTCTTGTATGGATATGTCTGCCCCCTCCCACATGCTTGAGAAACCCTAATTTTTGCAAATCCAATGGTTGACAATGAAACATTTGACATATACATGTTTGAGATCCAACCCTTTTGACTGAGTCAATATCATTGAATGAGATGTTAACTGGGGAGTGAATGAAATGTTCACAGGCACATCTCCCAAAACATTGATCCTGATCAGGTTCTACAACCCATCAGCAAAAAGAAGACTAAAATTTAAACTAGTTTCAAAAACAAAAAAAGAAATATTGTCACTCTCAACAAAAGAATTTTCATGAATTACATAGATATGTATAAAGGCAAGATTGTGATTAATTTGATGAGTGAGTGCAAAAATAGTGGAGGACATAGCTGCGACATTGCAGAAACAACTCCACAACACTTGGAAAGCTGACTGTCATTGTGTCAATTCTAGCAAAACCAAAATGAATGAATTCCATGAGAATGGACTCATACATGAAAATCTTGTCATAATCTCTAAAGTTTTGTGGGCAAACTCATTCTCCCACACACAACAGCTATTGACTGGCAAAGCTTGACGCTACTACAACTTTCAATGATCAGATAACATGAACTGTGGCAAATCTTCCACAATAGCAACAGATCTGGAGGATGAGGAAAACAATTTTGTGGACCATAAATGAAGTAGTTTCTGAATGAGGGAGTTTTCATCATATTGCTACACAATAGCAATATGATAAAATACAATTGCGTTGATCCTCTCTGGTCAGAAAACATTCCCAGTAAACAAATGCAAATGGATCACTAACATTAGTACTGAATAGGATGGGTATTGTGAGTGTGTACTTGTTTTCTTGTGTGGTGGTTTGGATAGTTCAGACCTTCAAAGAGTTCACTAACATGCATCAGAATATAGTTGCATCTTCTTCTTAGTGATTTTGAAATATATATATTTGCATAAAACAAAACCCATGGCAGAGGCAATGGAACATTGGTTCGATTTGACACAACATTTTTGCAAACGTGCTGCCTAACAAGATAGTTCCTGATTCTGAGTCCAATGGAACATACAAGTACAACTTTCATCTCCATCTACTTTTGGTAGGGTAACTTAACTTACTTCTAGAAAGGCACAGATGATGACCTTCTGCTGAAACCAGGGTGTCAACCCCCCATGAAAGAAAGACCTCTTCTCCAAACCTTTTGAAAGAGTAATCTAGTGGCCTCCTTCGTATTCATTCTCCAGATTTTGAACAAAAAGGTTACTGGGTGATATCCTAGACATTTGAGATGTAAGTAGCCTGGCTGGCATAGGCTGGTGCCGAGCTTTTTCCCAAAATCACCAATGCTTTTCAATTGTGTGTATGTACACACCTGACAATGAAACTGGCAACAATGGTAGACAAAGCGCTGATGTCTGTGGTACTGCCTGGGACTGTCCATAGTCCATACGCACCAATGGTCTTCCTTGTACCTACAGAAGTACACACTGTTTATATTTTAAACCCACAAGGCAGTCCAAGTGATAAGTTGTACTCACTAAGAAACATATCTACAAGGGAAATTGAGGTTGAAACACATGAGGAGAGAATTGTTTTACCAGGAAAGTGTGAAGTTTGCAGGAGGTGACCACTGATCCCAAGGGGAAGTAGGAGTGGATCCCCCTGCAGAGGCAAGTCCAGCCACTTCATCCTTATTTAGATTCACATAGTTCAGAGGGGCTGCAGGCTGTGTGCGATCCTGCTTCATGTCCTTGCCACTCATTCGTGAATTGGCATCTGTTGGATTTGTTTGTGGGGCTTCTAGAGTCCCTGGCTGCATTATGGCACTGCCCAAAGAAGGACGATGCTTGGATTGTGATCCATTTGCACCCACACTGGTGTGGGATACACCATTGGGCCTTTCTGCAGGTAATGGACTTGATCAGACTGGGCTTTGACCCAAACAATGTCTCTTTTTCATTCATCACTTGCTCCTGAATGTTCTTCTGATCTTATAGTCAGACCAAATTTCAAAACATCTTTGTATCTTGCTCCCACATACATTACTCTACTGGAGAGGACCTTCCCTAACTGGTCAAACAACTGGATCTGCACTTTCCCAGACAAGAAACTTGGGGAATGCAAAATAGATAAATAACACTAATGTCAGATGTTCAAAAGTAGTGAGGTATTTGGTACATACCTTGAGTCGACGCTTCTACTCATCTTTTTCTTAACACAAGTAGTTGCACTCATCCAGCATGGCAAGCAGTCTCACCTGTATTAAGCATTCAATGTGATATCCAGTCAATGTGATATCACATTGAGTAGATATCCAGTCAATTGAAGCATTGAGTGGCTGCATCAAAGGTCAATAAATACAGATTTCTGCAGCTCTGAGAATTGATGGTGAAAGACTGTTCCCCCATCAAACATGAAGTGACCCTGCTGTTCCTCCTCCCAAGCTTTAGTCCTCAATGTCAATGACTCCACCAGGTATCATGAACATCATGCAAAAACTGGTATCAGAATAACACAGCTGTTCTATAAAAGTGCTCACTTCCTTTCATCTATACAGAAAAGGTTTTGGTCTGCATAAAATCTATACTCACAAGCATTTTGAAACGATTCTTGCACTCTGGAAAACGTAGTTCAATGGATTCTTCAGCATTTTGGTCTCTGATAAACTTAGCATGTCAGGACATACCAGGAAGTTTATTGATGGCACATTCTGCACATTTCAGATTCAGATGGGCTCCTTTGCTGGCAAACCTGTTTTCATCCTGCATCCAATTGAACGTTACCAAATTGAATGATGACAGCAAAGTTTTATCAACAATCTTCTGCTCAGTATTTGCCATGACAACCATTCAATTCTGCTAGCAAGAGGTCACATAGCTCTTCAAAATTTCAGATCATCCTCACTACAAATGCCTGGAAGAAGTTGGAGCTAATGGTGTCTATTTCAGTTGTGTCAGCTTGAGTGTTATGCATCTTAGGACCAAGCCTTGTTATAATCCTCAAGCCACCCCTCCTCTTCACATGCTGACATCCACTTTTCCATCTTCTCAATGACCTCCTTCCTTTTGGAGGCTTCTTGCTTGGCTTGGGTTATCTGCTCTTCCAAATTGCTCAGAAGGTCAGATGGGTCTACTTCTGAGCAATAGCAGTGGTTAAGTTTGCATTTCGACGCCGGTCAACAGATGAACAGAGAAATACAGAACAATATTGCTTCTAGGATCAACCTCTAGCAATCTTGTCTCGAGCGCTGAATGTCTGCCAGTTCTTCCTCGGTCTTAGAAGTACTGTCTCGAGTTGTTCCTTCTTCTCCTCCTCTGCCAGCTTTCTCAAGCAAATTGTTTTCCAAGCCTCCAAGAGATGCGGCAGCTGTGCTCGAGTCTTGCACCCGCGAGATCAATGAACTCGGAGTCTCAGAGCTCATACGCAAAATCGAAACAGCAGCAGCAACTCAATTGCAGGAGTTGCTATCAATTCCTACTACTACCGCTTTCGTTTCTCGACTGCTAGTGTCCCCTGGTCCCATAAAATCCTTCTTCACTCCTGTCACTCATGTCGTTCATCTTCATCACGACAGCTTCTTCTTCTAAGTTCCACAAGAGGAAAAAAGGAGAAACAAAAGCCCCCGTGACGCCAACGATGGAGTTTCACAATGGATGATGTCAAAGCTTCACGAGATCAATGCGATCTTCTCTTTCCATCATAAGTTTTTATAAGACCAGAAGAACTACTCCTTCCAGCGTCTTGTTCTGCGCTGTTTTCTTGCACATCTTGTTGTGCAGTCTTTTGCGCGTGAAAAACTCTCCGCAAATACAGAAAAGCAAACGTCTTGAATGGAGAGAGTCTGGAAACATCGAAAAGCTCAACGGCATCAGCAAGCTGTCGAGAAGACAACGGGAACTAAAGAAATGAAACTTCACAAGGCAAAACCACCAATTTCTCTAATTCCTGCGTTGTCTAATGCAATATGGTTGCAATGCAAGCATATGGAAGAGATCTTCAATTGTAAGAAGTTTCTTGCAATTTTTGGTAATTTTTGCAATTTGACAATTGGCTCAGTGTATTGCTCACTGAAACAAAAGCCATAATCATGAAATATGAGCAGGACAAAAGGCAATGCAGAGACTTCATCTATGATTCTGCAGAGTGGCAGCAGTGTGTGTGACAATGCAGTGATTACAGGAAGGTAATGTTTCTACATCAGCACTTCCACAACATTTAAGGCGTACCCATTCTTAGAACTAAGATTAGCTTGAAATATTTTTGACTGACATCCTTCCTGTGGTGTTTTCCAAGGACATACTTTTTATACCATCCATTGCCATTCTCTGGAGTATCTCCATAGACGTTCAAATCTCATCTCAGATAACACAAGTGGCTTGGACTTGTGTGAGTAGTCAACTGCTTAGGTGCTTCCTGGAAGACACACGGGACTTACAGACTTCAGACATTTACATTCCACAGAACTGGAACCATAGGGCCAAGGTGCCTTTCCAAACAGAGGCAACATAGTGAAGAGGAACTCATGCTGCACTGTTATTGTGGTTGTCAGGCTTGAAATGTTTAGGAGAAACATCTCTTCTGCTTGTTTCCGGTAAGCTCTATTACAATCTTTCGACTCTCCTTTTGACATTCTTTTTCCGTAATCTTCCATTGCAATTTCGATCTAGTTTTGAAGTTCAATACGCGCTTGTTTCTTGTCTTATTTTGGTCATTTGCATGCCTGCAGTTTTCCGTCCTCATCGTCTATTGCTATTGTTTCTTGCTTATATTCCCGTTTGGTTTTTTATTGTTTTTGGCAAGTACTATTTCCTTTTTGTTTCCCTGGTTGTTTCATCGCTTCCTAATCGATTTTTGGTTCAAATTGTCAAATCAACTACTTGTCCAAATATCCTCTTGCAGACAAAGAAAAATGCTGATGCAAAAAAAGAAAAGGCTGATGTAGAGGCTAGAGAGTGGAAGGCAGATGTAGCTACAAGGGCTGCTTTACAACACATTGAGGTAAAATATAAAAAGCAAGAGGCACAACGCATAACTAGTGCCTTGACAGATTAGAACAAACAACTTGCAAAGAAAACAATTGCCACAAGTTTGCTCAAAAAGTTCAGTCAGACGTGATTGTCCGTATTACTATTTTTGGAGGAGAACTTTAATAATGTATGTCATAAAGTGTAGTGATATCCTATGTGCTTCACTTGTATGTGGTGTAGGGATATATCTGTGTCATCTTATGCACATTAGCTTATGTATGTTCCTATGGTTTAGTGTTTGTGTATCAGTATTTCATATACAACAGAAAGTAGGAGAACGTATCTTACATATCTTTGGTTTATAAGCATCAAGATTGTGTCTTGCACCAATAGCAACAAAGCTGGAGGAATTTCAAAAGCGGAAATTGCAAGAGCTTCAGGAGATGTTCAAAGCCCTGCTGACATACCCAGCAAACCAGAAGGTGTTCCCTTCAAAAGTGTGATATTATACATCTAATTTTTGCTTTGCAATCATGTGTGATCCCACTAATGTGTTAACATCAATCTACCACAGATGACCAATCTGCCTCAGTTGATGGTTGTTTTAGAAGAATTTTTCTAGGTTGTTGTCATACCTTTGAGCCATTGATGCTCAAGCCTATGGATGAATGCAGGAAAAACATCAATTGATTAGGTACAATCAATTTTGGAGTAAATTTAGGAAATTGACTATTTTCAAGGTGACCACCATTTTGAGGATTAGATTTCCATTGTTGTTTCAAGGTATTTAGGTGTAGAGTTTTTTAGTGTGCACAGAGGTAGTTGGAGTATGTTGTAATTTGATGTGAAAAAATTGAATGACACATATTCTTGAAATTGGTTTTTCCAATAAAGTTTTTTGCCTTTGCTTTAGAAATTTCAAATTTCAAATTTTGTAGTTCATTATCAAGTTCATTAAAGACTTTATTCTTTTTGAAAAATTGGTGGTCTATTTGTGTTATTATACGCAAATTTTTTGCCATGGTCATTTGTATGTTGTAAAAAATGTATTTAATTCCTTACTCGTAATTTTCTTTATTTTCAAACATGGAATGTACCAAGTGGCCTTAAGAGATTTATATTTCTGGGAAAAATTACTCTTTTTTGAGAGGCAACAAGGATTGTGCTAGAGGCATTTGTGTTAAAATCATTTTATATGTGGTTTTCAAAACACGAAACCAAATGGAAAAAAAAAACTTCTCCCAAAATAATACAAATGTACCAAAAAATGAACACATGTTTTTTGCCCAAGTTGGTCCCCTTGTAATGTTCATTTATTTTCTAAAACATTGTAGCTAATGTTACCACTATTTTTTCATTTTTAATAGATTTGAAATGCTTTCAAAGTTCAAATGCCTTTAACCCAATTTAAGAATTGGATGTCCCACTAGGAGTCTTAAATCTTTGGATCAAAGTTATGACCATCTAAAGGGTTCAAAATCAAATTGCCAAAATGACTTTTGACCATTTAAATATAACATTTTTAGGGGTCATTTGAATTCTAATTGGGGAATTCAATATGACATTGGAAATATTTCTTAAGAGTTAAATGAGATTTTTTAGATTGTCAAATTTGGAATAGTTTAGAGGAAGGTATGTGTTTTTGAACATTTGGCCATCCTAATTTGGCAGAAATCAAGAATCCCATTCCAAGATGATCACATTTTTACCATTTTAACCTAGCCCCCATAAGGAGTTGCATTGTGTATTAGAGTAAGAAAGATGGTGCTTATCCCTAAGTTGAAGCTTTGGTGAGTTTTCATCCTCCTTCACCTCTATATTGTCAAAATACCAATATTGACCCTTTTTGTTTGACTATTATGTGTGCCCTGTGCCTAGGTTCACTACTTTCGGCTAAATGCAATTCAACAATATGGCAGCTTCGTAAAAGTAAAAACTATTATTTATAACAATGATAGTGCAGGTCTAAACTATTGGTAGATACTTTATTTATTTTGTCATGAGGGTTGTGCAAAAACTACATCTCTATGTTGTGCCTTTGATGTAAACAATCCTTTGTATGCTTTATAACAATCCGTAAAACAAGAACTTGCATACAGTGGGATAGATAGGCCAGTGAGCGAACATTTAAGAAGTCAAAAAAGTCAAATTCTCACACATTGTTCCTCTGATCCCGAAGCTCCAAGAACATTTTTCCACTGAACATAGATCTAGCACTTCTAATGCTTCAAAATTCTCTCAATTCAATAAAGGGATGGGCAAGATATGGGATGTTTGGTGTAAGGGGGTTCATGTTTGATGATGGGTTACATTGAAAAATTAAAATTTTAAGCTTAACATCTTAAATCATTAAATCTTTGCCTCTGGAATACAAGAAGTTTTGTAAATTCCTAGCCTAGTTGGTGCACTCATCAGGTTTTAAATCACTCAAACCAGACTAAAAATGAGAAAGACATGGGGCTGAAACTAGAGAGAGGAGTCTTGAGCTATTTCAAAACAAAATATCACTCATTCTCTTCTTACGTTTTCTGTTCCTTTACTTCTGATATCCAAAGAACATTTGTGACCCTCCAATTGGTGCATTCGATGACACAAAAATTATTCAATTTAGTTAATGAATTAGAAAAATATTGAAAAGTGTTTGATGACAGGTACATGTTTGGTGATGGGTGATTCTACCTTAGTAGTTTTTGAACCACATCCGACGTTTTAAGTTGAAACAAAATATCTTAAATAATCCTCAAAATAGTGAAATTTTTTGGGTGAAAATATGAAGTTGACATGCTGAAAATCATCATAACTATCATAGGCTACACTCTGAATAATTTCACTACTCATGTGACAATATATATCATAATAGATCATCCAAAATTCAATAATTTAAAATTTTAAAGACGAATAATTTTGTTTTTCAAAAAAGTTATTCATTTTTAAAATGTGGAAACTGACCCTAGACTACTGTAGACAGGATTTCAAACTTTCTTTTGCAACTTTTCAATATGATTACAAATATCAAGTTTGAATTTTTTGCATGATGTAAGAGCATCTCCACCCACAGTAGTGAAATGCCATGCATACATTATTTCCAATGAGTATAGCAGTTAAATAATTGGAAACTCAATTTGGGCCTGTAAAAATACACTCAATACAGTGCCTGACAAGAGGATCACTAAAACAAACTGACTATTTTTGATTGGCCCACTTGATTAAATTTAAATAGTCTATCACTTTATACTGTCCACTTAAGAGTTTGTGGGTGGGCATTGGGGATGGAGGAATAGTCAACACTGTATGTTCGATGTGATAAACAATGCTATTGACTATTTTGTATACAGTAATCATCTTTGAATCACATCCCATGCACAATTTCATGGATATAATTACAAACACCAGTTTCAAACTTTCTTTTACAATTTCATCACTATGATTACAAACACCAAGGTGGAATTATTTGGAATAGTTAGAGGTGATTGTTTTACAGTCTTAAATGGTTTAACTTTCCGTGCAGAAGGTGGCCTTCATACAGAGGTGCATTACACTTTGTAAGATACCTTCATACAAAGGCTGCCTCTTGCTTTACACTTGGTAATGCCCTGCTGTTGCAGCATTATTCTACACATAAAGCAGGGCATAAAATTTGTAGTCTATCCACAGGGCACTCTCTTTAGTGGAATTTCTTCTCGGAAGGTGTCTTGGAAAGTGAAGTTCTCCCCTCACATTTTGCTTTTCTTGTTGTACCCAGGCTGATACCTGATTATCATGAGAAAAAATTAAAAATTCTGCCAGTGCTTTGTATTGGGTAAAGCTATTGGAGCAGGGCATTCCTGAAATAAACATTCCTCAGGCAGTGAAGGTTCTGCAAGTCCCAATTCTAGGTTTTTTGAAAAAGGAAACCATCAGTTTAGATTAAATTCATATTTTCATTAAAGTGAAACTAGAGTTGATGCTCCCAAATGATGAGGGTCACTGTCAAAATATAATGCCCAATAAACCTCTTTGAAATTTTCATGCTTTGGTAAACATATTATAGGGCATAAATGTACAGGTTAGTGTTGTAGTATGGAGTTTTACTTGGATTTTATTGGGGAAAATATTGCAGATGACATTGAGCATTAATATTGGACAATATTATAGGGTACGTCATATAATTTTGGTACTGCACATTGGACAGAGAACAATTTCAAATCATTTCCAGAAACGTTCTGAAAAATGTTCTGAAATTGTACATCAATTTTTTAATTTTGACATTTGCAGATTGTCAGAGGTATAATGTTATAATAATTTTCAGTAAACATTCAATGGAACAATAGTATGTACCTAGTAAACACAGAGGTGCAAACTGTAAACCCTACTTCTTTGCATTAAAGAGGCATCCAGCTGCTGTTCTTTTGTAGCTACAGTACTCCATATTTGGCTACTGATAGTAATTACACTGCCAAAAGATTGGTTGCAAACTTAGGTGTGCATGGGTTTTGACACAGGCAAGTAAAGATTGTTAAAGCGCAAAAAGAAAATCCCTACAATCATTATAAATCATCTAGATACTTTTTTCTCACATCCCAAAAGCAGGTGTACAAAAAACAGATATTTTTACCTCATACAGATATAGGCAAGATACAAAGTGTAACATTGTTATACACCTACTCGGACCAGGCCACACCTGAAAAAATCCTTTAAAAAGCTGCATGCTCGCTGAATTGCAATTCTTATGGTCTAATAAAAAACTGACCACCTTCTACAGTCACCATGTGGGGACAGATGGTCTGTGGACAACAGACACAGCTGGTATCTTTGGTTTGTAGGCAAATTCAGCTCAGAAACTACCTTAATAGTTTGGCATGAACTCAAAAAATGGGTACCAGCCAAATCGGCTGGATATCCATAAGGGAATGAACAAGGGGCCGGGAACAAGAATTGATGTGAGCTAGACCTTAACTATCAACAACAAAGAATGATGTACAGAGCTGTTGACCTCAAAACCTATCCAATGTAATGAGCATTCTATGTCCCACTAGTTGTAATTCTAGTGGATAGTAGTTTAGAGCCCTTCTGCTACCTTGGGAAGAACCTCTTTGTTGCTGAACCACTGAAGCATCAATAGAAATGCCTAAGTGACTTTGAGCAACAGTAACATGTGAGCTTACCGTCTCCGATTCCCAGGCTCCTTCTGTGCATTAAAGTAAGTGGCAGCTACTGGTAATCCTAAACCATGTTCAGCTGCAAAATTGCGGGTGTTGAAGTTGTTGCGTGTTGGAGGTGGGCATATGATCAAAGGCCCGCATGGCTGCTTAAATAGCACAAATATATATCTGTGTATTCCTATAGGTGGACGAGGACCCATATATGGCACTATCTCTCTACCAGCAGCGCTCGTAGACACCACTTGTTCCTTCAGTGTTACATGCCCTGTACAAGGTCCGGCCAAAGGTAGTGAGACTTAGATTTTTGCACCAATTAGAACATATCAGGTATTAAATGGAAGGCAGCATTCACCCTCCAAGAACTTCACATATAAGCACTAGGTCATCCATGTACTATATGTTCCAAACTATCATACCTTCATACTTATGAAGTTATACACAAATAGATTAGAGATGACCTGAGAACAATATAATAGAATTTCAGACCCAGCAACATATATTAGTGGACAAGGGAGAAAAGACACAGAAATAGAAAAACAGTCACATGCCTATTAGGTGACCTCAACAAATAGCAACACTTATGGCAGCAAGTGGATACTGGTAATCATTCCTAGTAACTGCAATGGATGTAATTCCCTGTCATGCATTAGCCAACATACAGATTTTCTGTCACAAGACCAGCAGTGACCAGAAGCCTCAGGTTTGGTGCTGGCTAGCTCAACAAAACAAAAAATACAGGGTGATTAGAGTAATCAAGATGAAAAGGAAGACAACAAGAAATTTTACAATAAAAATGAATGAAACAAGGTAACAGGCAAAAGAGAGAAACAACATGACCAAGGTTTAAGAGCATGGATTTTTGGGAACAAAGTGGGCTTTTAAAAAGGTTGCCACTCAGGGTTTTAGAGGCCCTCAAAATGATCATTCTGAAAATTCCATAGGCAGAAACACCGAACATCCTTTTTTGGTAAGCAAACCTCTTGTTCAGTTGAATAGACAATTTGAAAAACAACTTTTACGCTTCAAACACTATTGAAGCTTTGTCATTTAGTCAAGGTGTGCCTTAAGCGACTGCTTATTGACTACTCCAATCTTTCCCAAATCTAAAACATTGGAATCCACAGGAGGCATACATACAAATGTTAATTGAATTCTAGAATTAACTTACAAGCATTCTCAACCATGACAGAATAAAAATGAGGAGGTCAAACTTTATCAATCAGGAAATCCCACCAAGAAGATAAACCTGGAGCTCTTGCTACCTTTGAAAGACTCCATAGACCTCACACCTCATCCTCACTTTTCAACCATATATTAAGGGAATTAGACAATGCCAGCAAGACATGCTATATTTCCTGTAGTTAATTACACCTATTGACATGCAAAATCGAGATTCAGCTCGCTGATAAAGAATACCTTGAGAAGTATCAACATTACTTCCAGGAATGTCCGTCACAATCCTATTCACCACCCAAAAAAATGTCTATCAGTCTTCAAGCATGATGCATTGAATTTCCAGACCCATGATGAGGTTAGGAGCCACCAGAGCTTTCAGAATGCTTCTTACGTGTGATCACTTGTGTGGAGAGTTACATATCATCATTCAAGCCACTGAGCTACACTGCAGTTGTGATTAAATTCCATAAACCTCAGTGGGATCTATGGTTGACATGATCAGAAACATGAGAAGATCTTGGTGCTGCCTAATCATTGTCGGGATTGTGTGTCTCAATCTCAAGGACAGTTCCAAGCCATCACTACTAGTACATTGCCAGATCGAAACTCCGCTGATAATGTGTCCCGGTAACAGCTTAGAATCACATGATTGCTGCTGGTCTGACACACCGGATTACTGGATTGTCTCCTCAATCCGTTCTACACGAACTCGTCGAGCATAGGTCCAGGATAGCCTTGAACTGAATCCTTACTTCCATACATGGACCGCTAGAAGAGGCGCTCAAGCGGAAGTTCGTATCTTCAGAAGAGACGATCTTACGTCTGATCGTTATGAGGTTTCAGAGAGGAGGGAACGTACCAGTGAACCCATTCCCTCATGCTAGGCTCGCTTGGACTGGGGGCATCCGGGTCCGTCATAATCTGTCAAAAGAAGATTTCTCACGTGAAAAAAAGAGATCAAGAAGCTTCTAGAGCAAAGCAGTTTTAACGCATATGCGCACTAGAGATCGTCTTCTTACGTCCAACTTGCACAAGATCAGAACATCAAGAAGTAAAATCAACTCAACATGTATGCTGAGATATTTATATACATCGAGCACCGACACTTTGAATCAATTGGCCGTAGCAGCAGCTGCGCTTTAATAAGAGAAAGTCGAAGAGAAAGTCTAGCAATCGTACAAGAGTGAAAAGATTCACGTTATCAGCATTGTGATCCGCCACTTCGATGTTAGGCGCCAGAGCAGTAGCAGAGGGTTTCATCTGACATCCATTGCTCACCTGCCATAGCCGCAAAAGAAGGCGAGTTAATTGACCAAACTGACAACCAAGAAATACTGCAGGAAAATGCAGGAAGACACAGTTATCCACCTGAACACTACCAGGAATCTTTCACGAGCTACAAGCTCATGGCATTTTGCTCAAGGCATTTGCACTATCCAACATCGCACTAACATCTCTCAAGTGATTTTAGGTCTACCGGTTCCTTACGAGAAACTCACACGCTGTTGTTTCTTTCACTGCTGTGAGACCAATCAAGAAAAGAATAATCCATGCAAGAGAGATCATAAATCTCCAGCCCTTTTGATGTTCAAGGCGGATCCAGTCGATGAGACTGCAAAAGCGCCAAAAAAAAAATGAGCACTTTCGATCTCTCTTCTCCTGTTACGTGAAAAGACGATTTTACCTGACGCGAAGTATACTGCACCGCCAAATCAACGCTCGGCACAAACATGTCAATAACGTCTCCTACCACTCGCCCCACAACTAAAGGGTCTATCGATCGCGCCATATCCCCCACTTTGAGCAGCAACAACAGCCTAATAGCAGCAGCGCCGTCTCTCCTTTACCCTAAAAACGATTTCACAGTTCCCACAACCTCGAACTGCTGCCTCTAGGAAATACCCTACAGACTAAACATACAAAATTTGGGGGAAATAGGCACACATATATATATCTGTTTCTGTGGGTGTCTCTCTCTACGTATATATATAGCCGAACTTCAATAATCTTTGCGACAAGTTATGTCAACTTTCCACTCGATTTTCGATCTTGTTGCAGCAGATATGTTTGAGCTGCAAGCAAGAAAGCAAGCAAGCAGTTGAGGAAATGTTCCAAGTTGCTGTCTTTGCTATTTTGGTGAAAGGTGCAAAGAAAGGAAGTGCAGGAACGTAGCGATCAGCTTCTTTAGGTTTTGGTTTTTATAAGCTGTTAGGCTACGTTCCTTGGGTGTGAAATCTATTGAAGACTCGTAAGTTGGTTACAGCAAGGGCTTATTAACCAATAACAAACAGTGCCTCTTTATCATGCCTCTTTATCCGTGACCGGCATCTGTGTAGTAATCATTCCAGGTACAAATCCAGACTTACAGAATGGAGAGGGACGTGGGTTCCACTAGGGTTTGTTTTAAGGATTTTGTGATATAGCCAAAGTGGCGATCATTCACAAAATAATTTAGCCAAATTTTCCTACATACCACATATGAAAGTAGGAAAAAAAAACTCTAAAAAAAAAATTCCTTCTATATTCTTGGCCATCTATTGGAACTTATCATCAAAATCTGGCAATTTGAAAAATAAAAATCTTTGGGGCATGAAAAATGTTTTGTTTAGGTGGAAATCTTATTTTTCAGGTCGAAATTTGGCGAAAATTCGCCAGTGAAGAAAATATTGGTGGGTCCCATAGGCTATCCCCCGGGGGGCGGGGGAGGGGGGAAGTGCACCGCCTGACAGTTAAGCACGTGTCTCTGCCATTACTGTTCACTCGTGCCGCGTTGAGGGCGTCGAAGTGCTGCGGTGTGGATATGTGCCAAGTGGACACTTCTCATATCTGACCGACAGATGCCCGTGGCACTACTGGACACGTGTAAAGTCTTGGTTTAATCACCCATGCTGCATCATCATGCTATGCGGATGCCACGTTATTGTGAATTGGGGCGCGTGTGAAGAGAAATCAAGAAATGGGTACAGTGTGTATTTGCTTCACGTACGCGCTTTTTAGCTTTTCGGTAAAAGCCAACTAACCGCCCGCACCCGCCGTTTACTGCGCACTCCCAGAATATTCCTCTCGCCACTTTTGCGATTGTACGTGGTAACTGAAAATTAGAAGAGTGAAAGGACGGTAGAAAAAAACTTACTGTTTTTTCTTGCTACCGTAGTAGGATAGCCAGGCCGATCACCGAACACTTAGTGTCTCAGAGGTCTACGAATTTCTGGAGAGTGCTCCTTTGAATTTCATGCCCAAAGAGGAATTGTAGCCCTACTATTTGCGCACCCACAGAAAGCTGAATCGTTGAAAACGATAAAGAAATGAGTCAGATGTGACCCTCCGAAGTAGGAGGGCGGGGGGTCAAATGGTGGAAACGAAAAACCACCGCACACTTCAAAGACTATTACCGAACACCCAAAAAGTCTTTGAAAGTCGCTCTATTGCCTTTATGGCTCAAAGATGATTTGTACATCATAAGGTTGCGCTCTTACAGCACTTTAAATCAGGTAAATTGAACGAGAAATGAGAAAGTTATGAGCATTGAAAATAAGTGGGGTAGAAGAGAAAAAGAAAAAAAAAACGTGTTTTATAATTTGAAAAAGCTTATTTATCTTCTTGCTCTTGTATAATTACTCCTTTGCTTCTGCTGTTCAAAGACAAATTGAGAAGCTTTTACAGGTCTTTAATAATAATAATAATTGAAAAGCTCAAGTTAGCGCTCCCATAATATTTTTAATCACTATAAAATGGAGAAGAATTGAGAAGGATCTGCCAAAGTGTTCTATAATAGGCTAGTGTTCGATGATGGGCTCTTTTACCCTATAGGGGAAGCTTCATTACTGGTCTGCTGAATAATTAACTAATGAATTTTAAAGATTCCATTTCGAAAAGATAAAATATTCCAATATATTGAAAAAATTCTTCAGTTTCCTTCTGCCCCCTCCCCCTCCCCTGCCCCCCAAAGCACATTATTTGTGCACTTTGTTGTTTCAACTTATAAACAATTGGTCATTTATGTAGGTAGGAAAATAGATGACTTCTATATAAGTATCTTATGCATATACATAGGTAATATGCAGGTAAAGGCGCAATCACTTAAGCGCTCGAGATAGGCCGGATCCAAGGGGTGCGCTCCACTGTTTTTGGTATCCAAATAAAATTTGAACGTCTCGTCTCTTATTGACACATTTGGCAACTCAAAAAAAAAAAAGTATTGAACATTACAAAATCAATTTTTGATCACCCAATTTTATTTTTTGTATGTTGCTTTGTTGCTATTAGAGTTCAAAGATGATTTGTAGAACTGAAGGTGGCACTTCTATAACACTTTAAATCCTTTAAAATGAACAAGAAATGAGAAAGCTAGAAGCTTTGAAAATAGAAGGGGTTCAAAGAGGGAAAAAAAAAACATGTTTTGTAAGTAGGAAAGCTTTTTTTTTCCTTTGCTACTTTTTCATTACTCCTTTTCATTTACACTTACTGTTTACTGTTTACAATTTTACGTCCGTTTGGGACCAGAAAGTCCATTAGACGAAAGGTAGATCATTGGGGACAGATTGTCCACTTCAAAGATGATTTCTAAAGCTTGAGGTAGCACTCCCATAACATTTTAAATCCCTCAAAAGGAAGCACAAATGATAAAGATCTAAAGAAGTGATCTGTGATGGGCAGTTCTACCCTATTGGGATGCTAATAGGTAGGTAGTGAAAACAAAAACCTAGCTTATGATGCTGGGTACTTAGGGAACTGAAACCTAATGAAAATGTTTTCACCATAGTAAAGTGAGGGATTAGACACACAAATGTTGAATAATTAATTTAAGTTTAGTTTCTTGGTTTGATGAAGGATTTTTAATTTTGAAATTTTAAGCATTATATTTACTGTAAGGTGTTTTTATTTCAAATAATTTGAACTGTTTTAGTGTTCAAGTGAGCCCTTGCTTACTATCTCTTCTTAGGCCGTCCAAGATCAGACTCTTACATTCTCAGTAATTTTTAAGAAATTTCACCAGATCAAAAAATACATTTATGAAAACCTCAACAAATTAAAAAAATAATTTAATTTATGCCAAAGCTGCCAAGGTACCACTACCGTAATCAACAATTTCACCATGAGCTGGGTGCTGTTTGCTCACTCTGGCCTCTTTGCAGCAGTTTGCTCTTGAATTAGGCGCTCAAGCAAAATTTTATTCATGTATAGAACCAAGTTTAATTTCCTATAGTGACCATAGTTTGTGATTTGAAGATCATATCTGACGGTTGGGGTCCAAGAGAAGGGGGTGAAGCCTACAAAACATATAATAGAATAGAAACGATGGATGGTAACTGGTGAGGTAGCCTAGTCAACTAGGCAACTGCCGTTAAAAAGGTATCAAGGGATGACCTGGTTGATTGAGATACAATGCCACCCAATGCAATGAAGGTCTTTTCCCCCCTCTAAGTGAGAAGGACAAGGAATGAATCAATAGAATGCGAAGCAAAAAAGGAAAAAGGACATACCAAAATTTGGATGTAATACAAAAAAGGATACCCACAGCAGGAAGAGGGCTCCCCTTGACAAGTAGCTTCTTTAGTGTCAAGGCATAAGCTCAAGATGGGATCAACACCCGATAGCAACAAAAGTATATTATAATAATCAGGGTACGACAGTCCTTTTCCTCCTAGGTTCGTGGTAAAACAAGTTTGAGCTTATGTTTTCATTTTGATTGTCATTGTTATGAATGTTACACAATAATTGCTTCTTCATGAAAAAAATGTTGCTTTTCCTTTTTTCTTTATGAGAAATATATTTCTCTTTGTTCTAAGTTTGCTTTCTTTTGCAAATCATCATGTTTAGGGTTTTTAAAAAGAATTTCAAAGTGAACGCAGAGGCCCAAATGGTTATCATCTATTTTTCTTAAAGCGTTAAAAGTTATTTTATAAGGATAACATTAATGCCTTAAGAAAAAGAGGTGATACTAGTAATACTTGTGTAGTTCACCCAAGTATATTACACCCCATATAAGATCATCCATTCCAATATTATTTGGGTCAAAGTAGGGTTAACTTTCGAATCTTTATAGAACCTTGATAAATTGATTTTAAAAAATAATGAATTTCCATAGATGAAAATCAAACTAAATTTCATAAATTTTTGTTTGATAGATCTGAATTTTTTTAGAAATTGCAAACAAATTGCACATCACCATGTTGAAGGATTTCGACAATACTAAAAGTAGATAGGGGGGGATGGTTTGGGAGTGCTATGAAGTGGTCACGTCCAAAGTAATAAACAAATATTTTAATATATTGATGAGAAAGGATTATGTAAACCTCCAAGAAACCTTTACAACTCACAACTTGGCAACCTATCCCTTCTAAGCCCTCCTACACCCATGTCACATGCTACCCATGTAAATGAGAACCTATCATAGGTTAAGTAGGTAAGGGATGTAAATGGTTTCTTTGTACATAAGTAATTAGGTGAAGCTTTTCATGGCTAATAGGTATGTAGATACATGTGGACAATTAGAAATATTTTTGTGCATGAAAGTGTAAATAGACATATACATATTGTATAAGTCAGTGTAAATGTAAAACTTTCATATTTACATGGTGCAACTCATTACATTTACATTACCTACAATGTTTTTATTTTGACATTTACACATAAGTAGTGTAAATTATGGTCATATACACTTAAAGAACATTTTGTAATGTTTTGGGGCATGTATTGGTATATATTATGTACCCTTAGTTATTTATCTATTTGCAATCCATATTAATTAGTTATGTGTGCATCACAAAGTTCAATATTTTATTTTATTTTTGGTTGCAATGGGTTACTTTGATTAACATTTCACAAAAAAAATTAATTATTTTAATATTGCCCCCCAATTTGAATTTTTTCCTACAAAAAATTGTTTTTATGAAAGAGCTTTCTTTTAGCCACATGTATGCAATACATTTTTGGTCGAAGGATAAGGGACAAACTATGGTGCTATTGGGGAATATATTGGGTGCACACAAAACATGCAATTTGAGTGCTACAACCTGAACCCATTGCTTGAAGAGAAATTATATTCCTAATTTTGTTCATCACCATTTTTGGCCTAGGCTTTTGCAGGTTTACATACCTTGGGTACTTGTTGTGATTCATATTAATAATTTTAAGTAGTTGTGATCATTTTATTTTTATTTTTATTTGCAGTGGGCTGTTTTGATTGGCCCATCACTGGAAAAAACTTTGAAACTTTAAACATCCCCCTACCCAAATAGAAGTTACACATTTCTACATGGTCTTACATGGCGTAAAACGATTTATATTTTTTTGCATTTACATTTACACACCCCACTTTACATATTTACACTTACACTTACTTCGTTTGTAATTGAACCATATATTTTTACACGTATGTGCAAATAAATTTCCGTAAACCATTTACACTATATAGATTGCAAGTCTTAAATAATGTACACACACAACACTAGTTAGATTACAGCTAGCTATTGTGATTAGTTTTGGTAGAAGAATAATACAATGAAAAAATATTTCCTATCCATGCATCATCCATCTACATGGAGTAATGGTGAGTGCTGGTTCACTTTGGGTGATGGGAAAAAAAAATGAGAGAAAAAAAGAGAAAAACCAAATGGATCAATAGAAAAAAATGTGATAAATAACTATGCTCTTCCTTCTAATGAAATGGAGAATATTTGAAACAAGGTTGAAGAAGGTTAATGTTAGAATGCAACCAAAGAGTTCTAGATGGTTGAAAAGGCTCCTAGTTTTAGGTCAAGAAAAGCATTGTAGTGGAGACGTTAGAAGTGGAATTCAATGCAAATATGACAAGTTGTTTTTTAAAAAAATCCATGAAGATCCAAAACAACAAACAATGCTCTAATGACTCAACATAATCAAGGTCACAATATTGACAAGGTGGGAAGAATGTGAAGCAACGCATCTTGCAATTAGCAAGGCGTGGTACATTATTGACAAAATGAATATTCAATATAAATTGGTTAAGTGTAATAGGAACCAAATATGATTTAGAAGGTACATTAAGGAGAAAATGCTTAAAATATCCCTAAAGTCCCCCAACAATATGTAAATAAAAAATATTTGTTTGAGAATAAGAAACTTCATATATAATGAAAATGAAACAATTGCATAATTATGGTAGAAGCATTGAAAACCACCAACACACTAGTGCATCTTAAGTTGAGGACTGCTTGAACCCCTTATAACCTTTTGTTATGTATGCAAAATTAATGTGTTTATTGTGACGAATTAAGTATGTCACTTAAAACACAGCCTTTAAGACATGAGTTATAGTCTTTAACATTTGACATTATTCATCCATATCATGATAGTGCCAACAAGGGCTTAGGGTGTATGAAGAACATTTCCTAGTAGGTAAAAACACTCAATATTATTGTGGGACCGTAAACTAAGCCTTATTACAAACCCCTATAATTGTTCAATTTGTTTGATAATTGTTTGGGGGATGTGTGATTGTACTAACTATCAAATCTGTGATTATTTTAAAAGTGATAGTATGATTGGAGATTGTGGTCTCAAATGATAATCCATTTGTTTAGGATGCATTGATGAACAATATTCAAAGCTTTTAAAGGTTGTTATTTTTTAATTTCATTAATGTCTTTCAAATTCAACATATTTAAGATCATAGAAAGTGGGCACATGTGGTTTCAATAGTGATTTATTTGTTTGATTATATTTAAAACCCTATTTTCCTTCTTTGATATAATCCCATGTTCACATAGGAGCTTACTAAGAATATAGGAAATCTTTAATACCATCTTTCACCAATTCATAACTAATTGAAAAAAGTTCAAAAAATCAGCTTCAACTTGGTTTGAGTTTCAAAATGTCATGTAATTAAAAAATAAGAAAAAATAGAAGTCTAATTTACTTGAGCTACACCTATTGTGATGGTTTTGGATGTTTCTACTTATCAGAACACATTAATAAGAGCCCATGAGATTACTTTATAAAATGATTATAAATATTGCTTTAGTTCTTTTCATTTATTCATATAAAAAAATATGAATGGAGTCTTTTGCAACTTGTTATTAAAAATACATATAGTTGTCCCAATGTATCATATGTTTTTTTTTGTTAGTCATTATTCATGAATAAATATGATTTCAAAATGTGTAGATTTTGTTAAATTTTGCATTTCATTTTGAAAATTTATTATAATTTCAAATCATACCAAAATATGTTTAACCATTTTAGGTTTTAGTTTCTTGTATCATGTGTTACAACTTTGTTTTATATGTCATATACATTACACCCCATTAACATGTGGTAAAAAACTTCAAAATTTTTGAGATTTTGAGGCATACTTTGAAAATTTTAAAATTTTCAATTCCATAATTTTAAATTGTGACAGTTTTATTAGTGTAAATAGTAGTTTATTATCATTTAAATTTCTTATCGTCATTTTTTAATTTAAAAAATCTTTTACCTTAGTCATTTGCTAATTATTATTCAAGTTCAAAAGTCATTTGCTAAAAACAAATCCAGAATTAAATTTAATGATTTACATTTTAAAAAAATTCAACACTCATATTAATCATTCAACATAACTTGGAATGATTAAAATAGATTTAAAATGCCAAAAAAAAATCTACTTTAATTTTCAAAAACTTTTGACACCCTTATTTGGCTCATATAACACTGTTTTGACCCACCTAAGTAGGCTATATTAATGTCCAAATTAAAGTAGGTTCAAGTTAGAACACTCAAAATCATCAATACAACAATTTATTATTTGTGCAAAACTGGAATTTACTTAATGGCAGGGATTAATGTAACTTAAAACATAACCTTTGGTGCTATAACGTTTCCATGCCATTGTTTGTGCACATTAAGATGTTGACAACCCTAAGATAAAAAATCTAAACACCCTATGCAAGCCAACAATTTAAAAAAGAAATGTGCGGTACCTAGCTGCTAGCATTTGTAACATTAGCCCAGCAAACTGGCAATGCAATCACTTGGGATTTTAGAAATCAAAAGAACTTGGCTCCATTGATGTGAGTTGCTAGAAAATAAACTAGGTGACAAGATCCCTAAAAGTAGCACTTCATTTGGCACTCAATTTTTGCATCAATGGCAGGAATTGTGTTACATGGTCAATGTCATCACAACTAAGAGGAAAGATTGAAGCAATGAAGATGCGGTGAATGATTGTTTCTTGGGATCTTTGTCTGAAAATGGGATGATAAAATGTTATTTATTGCACTATCATTTCCCAAAGGAATTTAAAAATTTTATCTGGTGTTTTTGGCAATCTTTCACCATTAAAAAAACCTACTAAGAGGAAGACAATTTCTACACCTACTCCTTAAATTTGCCTCCTTGGATCACTTCCATTTTTGCAAATGGGGTGCAACTAATTCACTAAGAATTAAAATTTATCATTTACTTAAATTTAAATAGGATCTTTAAAATTGATCATGATATTTTAAAGAATACATCCAAATTATTTTTAATTTAATAATACAAATATTCTTTCAATATTATATTATTTCATAACATACCCCTCAAATAATTACATTACATGTTTCATAACATTACAAAGCCTTCCCCGCCCCCCTCCCCATTTTCTCTCTCTCCTACTCTTAAGGAGTAAGCATAATATCCCTCCTTTTACTTGGGATGGATATGTATGGATATAAAGTACACTCCAAATCCATTATGAAGTTTCTCTCAATGTTTTCCGCCCATAGAAGTAAAATGTGCCAACTTCTTGGGCGCATGGCATGCCAGGGGAGAGAACAGTAATTTATGTTGCCACCAACTTGTACCTAGTATGGGATGATCATAAATCCTTGAGAATGTGAGGGATCTTATGCCCATAGCAAGTGTAAGATCCCTTCCTACTCCTTAATATCGCTCCATTTGTCATTGCCCCAAGCTAATGGACGTGCATGTGTAAATTTGGAGTGCACATGCAATTGATGGGTTGTTTTGAAGTCTACCCATCTACTTCTTGAGTTTCTTTTTAAAATATGATTGTTGGGTAACTTATTTAATCATGCCTTTATATCATTTTATTTTTTTGGGTTGTCACTTGTCTTTTTGTATCATAAGGTTTCATATCACTAAGAATTTTTTTTAAAAATCATATGACTAAATTTTTTAATGGATTTATTTTATAGACATACAAATAAATTAGCTTCAATTCTTTTAAATCTTATTTAAATGAGATTCTTGAAAAAATAATTTTAAAAATTATGCAACATGTCAATTTCCAATAAATTAAAATTTTAATATCAAATTCTTTTTTGAAATATAAAATTTTAAAATTAATTTGATGTTATTTTAAAAACTTCAATAAGGCTTTGATGAAGATTTGCTAACAAAAATATAATGAAATTAATTCCAAGTTGATTAAAAATTTTCCTTTTATATTATAAAATTTTATTATTGCCCTAAGATAATAGACATGCATGTATAATTTTAGGTTCTACCAAGCATGTATGCAGGCAAACACAACTAGTTTTCTAGGAGGAATATTCATGAATATAAGATGTCAGTTTAGGGGTGCTTTAAGGTATTCAGAAAGCAGGTATGAATAAAACTAGCTATCATCTAATCCCTTTTCATATTTGACATGTCATTCATCATGGTTATGGGTTAACTTATAAGTTGATTACCATGATTTTAACAGTTCCAATATAGATTTTTTTTATGGGTGTTAATAATTACTTTGCATGACCTTTTTGGCATCTGGCAAAATATCTTCCAATGCTTTTCACAAATATCTTCATACTTGTGCTTTGCCACATTCCCATTATTTGGTTCTTGGTCCCAAGGTCATATAGTACATACTAATTGTCCACTGAGTCCAGACATCAAGTTTTGTCCACTACTCCAAAAGTGGAATATACACTTTTTGCAATTGTCCAACTTTTTAGTCCTCTACATGTTAAATTTGGAATTTTGCCCTATCCATGCATGAGTCTTCCCAATAGTGGGTGTCGCAAATTGATTATTTAATGCAGAAGTTTTAGTGAAGATGTAGTTAGAATTTTCAAACCAGCCAATTGAAATGAAAAGTGAGTTACCAAACCCTTTTTAAAAAATTAATAATTGGGTTTTCAAAAAAGTTTTTGTAGTTCATGGTAACTCATCCCTTTTGACCAAGCCGTGTCCTTTAAGATTTGGACAGTATCTAGAAAGCACGCATGTAAAAATGCACTGTAGTGAACATCAATTGCATAAAGGTAACCTGACAAAAGGTAATATAAAGGATATCCCTCTCTTGAAAATTCCAAAACACTTAGTCCAGTTGGAGGAGATTGCACTCACCAGTAGTATTCTTTTTTGAAAAGAAAATAATTTTTTGACAAAAAATTGAATTTTTTTTTCCTTGTGTAAATTTTATTAACTCTTTCTTAAAAGTCATCAAAATTTCAAAATTATGTGTGTGTGTGTGTGTGTGTATGTGTTTTGTGAAAAAAAACAAAACCCTAATCACATATCATAATCAATTTGGTATGCATCTAGCTATGTGAAGAAGATAATTGAATTATTGAATCACTGATTATTAGGAATGTAATAACCAATTTGTGACACACTAATCAATTGTTAGCAATAAGCTTTGTGTTTAATGTTTAATTTAGTGAATGGTTGAATTAGCTCCTTGATGTGGTGCAAGTATTTATCTTTTGATGGCCCTTATAGAAGGGGCATATTGTGATTCATCATCTCAATTTAACAAAAACTGTGAAAGGATTGAGGAGTGAACGTTAACAAAAAAAGAAGTTGTTAAAAGACTCATGAGATGAAGAAGAAGATTCTTCAATCAGAAGATTGAAGTAGTTGCACAGGTTCATGGAGAAGGATGGACAACATGCTTTGTGTCAATTACATAAAAGGGATGATCATAGCTATCATGTAATCTTTAGGGAGATATTTATTTCATCTGACCTTTTGGCATCATGCCACATGTTTAAATTGTGTAGAGAGTTGTCAACTTATTATGACTTTGTAGTAAATGTTGTGAAGGATATTTTTGACAGTGACATCACAATTGAACCCCAAAAAGCAAATGTCTAAATTGCATGGGGTGTACAGAGTGAGTGTTGACATGTCTCTCTGTATCAAAACATTCCTTGCATGTCATATATCTGTGATTTCCTTTGATGAATCAATTCAACAATGATGGCAATTTACATACCAAACATTTAGATGATTGTTAGATTCATCAATGGGTTTGGATTCATGACATGTCCACCTTTGCAATTATACATTATTCCTTTAGTAATAATTCATCCAATGGTGGATATTTGCGTATGCATGATTGCGTTGGGTGCAAATTTACATTCATAAATTCATGGATGAATATGTGAAACTAATGGATGAAAATATTCATGGAATGGAATTTTTAATACTCCATTTGATGAAATTTTTCATTTTTGGATAAAAGTATGAAAAAGCCCATGGATTAGATGGCTTGTGAACTTTTTATATGTTGACAAATGGTGAAAATCCTCCTTAAACTAAAACATCCAACCTTTTAAAATAAATTGAAGTTGTAATTTTTAATAAGAGTTTTGATAAGGCTAACCAAGGCAACAAACTTCAAAACCCCTAAAAGCCTTTGGCTAGTTTTTAAATAGTAAAATGAATAATTTGTACAAGGCAGGATAAACCTCCTAGGAATGGGAGAGGGGGGAAGAGCAGGGGGATTTTGGTTATTCATTGGGAATTACATTCCATCAAGGATTACATTTCTTCTTTGGGCTTTCATTGAACGTTTCAAGGGCTTTCATTGGGTTTTATGCCATGCAATGCCCTCAGGTTGAGGCATTCTTTAATCAAAGCATCACAAACACACTAGCCCTACCAATAAACAAGATGTTGTACATGTGCATTTATGAATGTATAAAAATACATATATTGTTGTGTGATTTATTTGTATGTGTTTGTGTGTATGTGCATATATGTGTTTGTACATGTGTAATGACGTAAGATTATTATAGTTGCAATATTGAACCACTTATGTAATTGTAATTTATTATAGTCACATACTAAATTTTGCAATTGAAAACATTGATGCATGTTGATTAAGAAAATGAAATCATTGAATGACCAACACACAAAATTAACATTCATCAAAGAAAAATTAAATAATTTAATTGTCATTTTTCATTTTTAAAAAAATATATATGTTTTTTAATTTGGTAATATTAACATTTGTCATCATTAAAAAAGAAAACATTCAAATGGTCTAATTGAATTTTTTTCATTTTTATACAATGGAGTTTTGCAAATTTCTTGTAAAAGTTTTATCACTATGTATCACATCTAAATACAAAGAAAAGTGAATTAGTCAAGAGGTTTCACAATTTTTTTATCTACCATCCATAGATTACAGGGTGTTGGTTGAGGTTTAGGTAATCCTAAAATGACCCTCAACTTTCTTGTGATTATATTGACTCCAAATCCACCATCTAATAACACATCATCAACAAGGTTTTTCCTAATCTATATATGTATTATGGCCATATGATGATCTATAACTATAGATGTTATTACAAGGACATATACTAGTTTTGAAACTAGTTTTCATGGATTGAAACTTCTAAATCAATTATCATATTAGCTTTGGAGTTATCCTAATGAGTTGACTTAAGTTCAAGGTATATTTTGTATCAAGAACTTGTTGATTAATATCCTATAGAATCTATTCTACGAATTGGATAATGGATGGGATAGGTATTGAGGGCTCCATTGACATAGGCAAAGACAATGGTACCAATGATGGAATTGAGGTTGTAGTAGGTAATCTAGGCTAATTACTATCGAAATTTGTAGGCTGATTTTTTGGTTTAATCATCTCTTCGTTCTGCATTAGCATCATCTCAAAAACTTCCATAATTTGAACATAATAACATACAAAAGGCACATCTGAAATACATCATAAATGAGAGCTAGCCTTTAAGCAATGACTCCTAATGTTGTTACAACGTTTGCTACCAACTAAGGTTAGAAGTTGCCATGGAAAATTTGCCATTCAAAGCTTGGGTTATTGGGTTTAACCTATTCATCCACATTCCCTTTTCACTGCCTATCATCCAAAAACTTGTTAATGACATTATCAAACAACAATTTTGGCCCATTTGCTACTAGCAATGCTAGTATGTTGTTGATTGCCCTACCATCTCACTTGCATAACCACTCTCCATATGGGACTCATGCTAGATTGATGGAAATGTTTAGCTTCAAATGTAGTAATATACCTTTGCCTTGACATGACATGCAATACCAAAAAAAATAGAAGAGAATAACTCACTTTCAAATCCTCCAATCCATGTTCCTTCAAATAGCCAATGTGATATTCAGGTTCACATTGCCACAAGAGAAGAAAACATTAAAAAACCATCTTTCAAGCATCATAGATTTGCAGGATCTTGGATCTACAAATCCTTCAAATTGCACATCATGTTATAAGATCATGATACATAACTAGTTCTAAATCTTTGATTGAATAGTTTGAAATCATGTATTCATCATGTGAGGACAACAATGGACCCACCAACACCCACATTTGTTTTAAAACTATGAAGTAAAACTACATTATGGGTATTAGTAGCACTCAAACACTTTAAAAATATATTTATCATTGTTACAATGGTTGCCCTACCATTTTGCTAGGTGCAAAAATAATGGCAGTTATCTTCGGTTCCTTTATCCTCATGATCACATCTACAAAACCATGTCCATCACAAAAGTTCATGTCAATTGCAATTCGAAAACAATTTGCCAAAAAAGCTTGCACTTGAATGGAAAATTGGATATTGGACATGACACCATCAAAATAACAAACAATAGTTATGCATATTGTTAGGAAGAACTTTGCAACTTGCAAAAAAGTGTAGAGAATGTATAAGGGCTTACAACTTACTAAAATATAGCTTATCGAAGTCATGTAGCATTTTTTTAGAAAATAGTTTACCGAAGTATGGTTGTGACCCTACCAAACATAATAACATTATCTATTAAATTTTGTTAATACTCTAATCGTATCTAGGGAATCACCTTATTGAACTTTGTATAACCAGTTAAGGCCTAACAAAGTGATTAGGATTGTTGAGATATTGTAAGGCTCTAACTGTCTAAAAAAATGAAGAGGTAGGAAGAGGAGATAATATGTAAGGGTAGGAGACAATATATATATATCTCTGGCACACACTCTTTTGTAATCAATTACATTTATAAAGAATGTTACACACTATCTTTTACTATTTTTTATTGGATATGCATGATTAATGTTTCGCCTTGTAAAATTGGTCTACATATGTGGCTTCATGTAATTTGTCTAAATTACTTGGGTATGTGGTACTACATGTAGCAAGGTAAACAAGAACCCAATAGCGATGTAAAACTTGATTATTAGAAATCCATCACTAACACATATGGATCTCAAAGGAAGATTGACCACAAAACAACATCATCATGGGTATGTATGTTCTTTTATAATACTCATAGTTGAAATCATTTTCAATATTTTATTTGTTATGGCCAAGTTTGGAAAGCCTACATATCAAACATTAAAACATAAAACAGAAAAAAAATAAAAGGAAATTCCACACTAAAAATCAAACAAAACCTAAAATGCAACATGATTGGTAACAACAAGTTCTCACATATTGAGTGACCATCAACATGTGTGATAATAATGACTAGCTACATAACATTGTAACTAATTTCATCAATTCTTTAAAAGGGATAGAAGCTGATGTTAGGAATTAAGAGGATGAGTGCAAAGAAGAATCAATATTGAAAGATTCATTATTAATCACATGACATAATATAACAATAAATATAATAAGCAAGGCCACAAAAAGAAGTCTACCTTGGGATTATATTTCGCATTCTTAGCATGTAGGGTTTTGGTCTTCAAATCCAACTTACTTGTAATCCATATTCATAGTTGAGATAATATTTTTGCTAATGAAGAACATCATGTCAAAAAAATTCCCTTTTCGACATGAATGAACATATCAACCTTTCACCTCACCACAATTGAAGTGAACATCACCTTGTAAGCCATTTATTATAGACCATATCAAGGTGATTTGAAGGATAACAATAGTTGTGATTCTAGGCATATAAACTAATGCATCATCTTCTTCAAAGCTTCATGGTTGTAAATCTCCCCATTCACCAGCCACCATTTCCACACCCCAAATCAAAGGAATCCCACAATTAACATATCAGCTAGCCAGGTTCACCACACAAACCCAAACCTCAATGACAAATTTCAAAACCCAAAAAACCGCCACCACCACCCTCTCACACTTTAAAATAACCCAAATTTTTCGATTTATTCCACCTATTGTGTCCACATTCTAAACACCCAAAAAAACCATTTCAATCTAAACAGTTTAAACATTTCCACCAAATAAAGTGGTTCACCTAATGTGAAACTAATTGTAATAAGATAAAACTTACAAAACTTGGATCCAATGCAACAGTCCCCATCCCTAAACCCTAAATATAGACCTTTCCTTTACATAAAAGAACATTGATTTTTGTGTTTTAAACAAGAAAGAGGAATGGAGAAATAGAAAGAGCTGCGTTTCACAAATTTAAATTCATTCTATTAGCTTATTAGAATGTCTTTTGAATTATGGAAGGCATTGCTCCACCCTCCACCCTACAATCAAAATCATTAAGGGGTATTTACAATGTGTGAAGATGTTTGGTGAGGTTGAAAAGAGGTTTTGAACTTAATGGCATAAATAAATTTCTTTTTCCATTGTTATGGGAACATCTTATACTTTAAATGAAACAATTTTGAAAAAATGAAAAGTGGTTAGTTGGGTTGGATTCATTTAAACCCCATGTATTTTCTTTGATAGGTTTTTAAAAATGAGGTTTGGAATTTAAATAATTGCAGCCATGTAATACATAAGAAATCAACTTAAAATAATTGAAGATTTAAGGACATAATTACATCTTTTGTTCCTAACCTTATACATTGGTTTATCACCTTGCATATCTTGGCCTAAAGCTTTACATGACAACCAAAATGAACCAACACCCAACAATACCCCAATTGGGAAATAAATATTATGGGTTTTCATTGGGATGAAACCCAACTAAGCATTGGGTTCTAGGTGATCACCTTAAGAAAAAAAAAACTTCCCTCCTTTCTTTTTCCCCTTTCCCTATCTATTGACCCTACCTACCTTTGACCCATCCTAACTATTAACCTTATCTAGCTACTATCCCATTAAACCTAACTTACCTATTAACCAAATTAGTGGTGCCTCCCCCTTGTGCTACTTCTTCATCTTCCTCTTATTGGTTTTTTTTTTTCTTCTATTTTTTTTTCCTCCTTCTCTTCATGCCATTGCTTCCCCAACAAAATGCAAGTAAGCTTGTTTTTTGGAGGGTGAGTTTGTTGTTAAGAGCTCTCCTTTTCTATTATTTTTAGATTCCTTTTGTTTACAATAGGGGTTGCAATTGTGTGACTTAAATCAATTGACATGAATTGGCATTTGGATGCCAATTGTAAATTGGCACTTTAATCCCATTGATTTCATGAGCTTCTTAAAAGAAACATCCTCTAAATGTTAAAGAACCTAGGATTGAACATAAATAATAGGGTTCTTGTGCAAGGACCAATTCCATTTCTTATGCTTATGGTTCAAATAAGTAATGTTATGATGCTTAATGAATTCATCCCTAATCATAACATTTTTGGCATTCACACATTGCCACCAAATCATTTTAGTGTTTTTCATAAATTTAATTAACTATGTAGTTTAAATTCAATTGAGTCCAAATGTGATCCTTTAAGGGTTGTAACATTTGTGAAGCATAAAAATACATACTTGAGCAATAGATTCAGGGTCATGTTGGCCATGTGCAAATGACCTATTTGCTCATGTATGACACTTATGGTAGAAATTTATTTTCATGACATTGAACCATGTGTAAAGTCTTTTGATTGAAAACAAAATTAAGCAACTTCATTTTATTGACCAAATGTGGATGGGGTCATTGAGGGGGTTATTTGGTCCATACTCACATTGGTACTTAAAAAAACAAAAAACCAAAAAAAAAGTATGATTTTTTTAATGTACTTGAGCTAAATAAAATACAAAGGCACTAATGTTTACCATGTATCCCAAGGTGGTTCTTAGTAGTTGGATGCTTGACATCCTTTTGTAGTGGCAAGTTCTTATGCATGTTCCACTCCATCAAAATGCATGTATCCATGTGTTCACCAATTTAAAAAATCCAAAACATGAACATATGGAATTACCATTCAGTGAACAAATGGACATGTTTGGATAAGTATGTCATGCCCCGATTAAAAAAGATCTTTGACACCCTTGGACAACCCAAGGTTTTTAATACTTTGGATTTATGGTTTGGCTACCATCAAACACCTTTGAAGAAGATGACAAGGTTGAGATGACTTTTTTGAAGATAAATCTTCATGGGAAACATTGTTTGTACCAATGGTGATTCTTGCCATTTGGTTTGAAAAGTGCCCTTGTAGAATTTCAAAAAGTCATGGATTGGTGTTAGTAGTTTTCAGCTTTGCCTTTATGTTGATGACATTTTTAGCCTAACTCAAAGGGATAATATGCATGATTTGTAAGAGGCGTTTGAAAGATTTAAAGGACGTAACCTTAAGTTTAGCAAGTATTAATTTTCTCACATTCAAGTGGAATACCTAGGTTGCATGATTTATTTAAGTGGATTGGGGGGTTCAAAAGGCCAAGGTTGAGGCTATTATGTAGGTTTCAACATATGTTAATCAATCACAAACCTTATTCAATGATGATAGTCAAAAGTTTGTAGTGGCATATGTTAGTTAGTACAACAATAAAATGAAAACCAAGTACAATTCGTATGAAGGGGAGTGCATTGCTATTGTTGGGACAATTTTTTCATTCCAACATGATATTTTTATGGTAACCCATTCCCATTGGTCATGGATCATTAACCTTTGAAATTTTTGATACAATTAGATCAACTCACAAGAAAGTTAGCAAATGGGCCTTTGTCTTACAAAAGTATGACCTTATAGTTCATAAGGCTTGTATGGTTAATCAAAGTGTTGATAGATTAAATCAATAACCCAAATTCCAAAAGGAGGACACCATTAAAGCTCATTAACATGGTGACAAGGATTTGGAGGTTGTTTGAAGTTCGCATGCCTTTGCATACATGTATACAATATTGGGATGTTTTAACAATGCACCTTAAACTAACATGGGTAACAGAAGTTCTTGTGATGTAGACATTGAGTTAAAAGGGATGGTGCTTTGGACATACATGAGGATGCACTTATCCTTGCATGTTGCAAGCAAATGAAGCTGTAATTAGATTGACACCCAAAGAACATGGTTGTACATAGGGCCAAGTGATTCAAATGGGAAGGTAATTCCCTCCTATGGGTGTGGCTTAAGGGTGCTTCATTTTTTGTGTGAAGTCCACCATGAATGGACACTTTGTTTTAAAGTGGGAAGACCAACAAGTTGGGTGCAAATGTGAACCCCATCAATAATCATTTAACTATAATCCCCCAAATCTTCAGCCAAATTTGAATCATCATGAAGGTAAAACTTTAAATAATCATACTATTTGACCATAAGAATAGGTACCTAGATCTATTTGGTGCATTAAAGAAAAAACCATTTTTCAATTGATATTTCCCCCAATGGTGGTCTCAAGCATCCCGTATTCCAACTTTGGGAACATTGATCACAAATTTGGCCTCAAAAGACTGCCCACCAACATGATACACCATAGGCCAACAAGAACCATCATGAAAGATGAGTCAATTTGGCCATCCACATTGGGAACTAATAATGCATGATTACACATGTGGTTTTTTCATGTTTGATTAGCTCTACCCTCCAACAACAACACTTTGAAAGGTAAAACCTTCTACACACATAAAATGGCACATCCCACAATCATATTTTAGGTGTAATCTACCAATTAAGGTGTTCCAATGTTATTTTGTGTGGTGTGTGAATAGCAATAGATGTCAATATGGTATTGCACAACAATTATTACATCCACCATCCTCAACCATAAGCTTTTGGAATACATTAAATTGGTCAAGATTATTAGTATTTAGGTGTTTTGGTTTTATTAAGGATGAACGAATGTTTAACACCATAAGTTTCATGAAAATAGATTATAGGATAGGCTTAGCATGCACTTGGATTTGTGCAATAGATTTTACAATTAGCGATTTTTCACTATGCAATTTTTTTCATATGAATAGGGCATTATCAAGTGGCTTGGAGAGGTTCAAGATTGTGTACATGCATACGTGTAGCATGCATGGTCTTGGAGGTTTGCAAAATAAAATTTTGATGGCAAATCAGATCTAAAGACCATAATTTTGATGTCCCTATTAATGATATAAAATTAGAATTTTGTTGCTTCTAATTTGCAATTTTCTGTCATCTCTACATTTTCTTTTTTTCATTTGTGGTTGTTTGTTGTGTATGTTGTGCAATGTGTATGTTTATGTTTATTCAATGTGTATTTATGTTTGTTGTCATTTTTTTGTAGAAGAAGGATAGCAGGTTCATTCAAGTTCATTATGCATGAACTTTAGTAATCTTTGAATAAGAATCAGAACTTAGGGTATGGCAAATTCTAGGGAAAAAGGAGTAAGGCAATGGCAATAGGAGAAAAAATGAGATTAGGGATTCTTCTTTTCCTCAAAGTTCATATGCATCTAAATTTGATTTCTTTTTGTTGAAAAGTTGGAACTAGTAGCTTGGCTTGTGCCTTGTAACTATTAATAGTCCTTTATGGTTTTTGTTCGGTTTTAGTTCCACAATTTGCAGCAAATTTGGCAACAATGGTAAGCTACAACTACTTCACTTATGGGTCCCAAGAGTTTGGAATCGATGAGTTTCCACTCCTATATGGGTTGGTCTTTTGCTCATGACTATTTGGACTAAGAACAAGTCAATTTCTCAAGAAACAAAGGTGTTGCATCTTCAAGCTTGTATCCATGATGAATATTTCTGTGAATTCTTTGAGTTTGTTTTCTAATTGGGTTTAGGTGCAAGTAGAGCTTGAGCTGCAATGGGCAGCACCCTTTTGGGGATTGAGGTTCAAATCCATTTCAAACTACTTAGAATATCAAGAAACTAATAATTCAAGGTGAGAATTTGAATTTCAAGCTCCACCTCAGAAATAATTTAGCCAACTATGTTGAAAAGGGTGTGTAGAACCTGTGTAACTAGCTAGGTTTTGAAACAAATGACTGCCCAGTATCCCTCCACGACAGATTAAGTATAACTTCCCAACTTCATTCCAGATATCAACAACAATATTGATTCCTTGAAAGGACAACTCGAACACTATAATTCATGTAAAACACTAAACAGGTGAAAATGTGAAATAGGCAGGTGTTGCTACATTTTTTTAATCATGTCTGCCCTTGGCCAGCCTATAGTTCTTTTTTCCAAAAAAATTGGGTGCTGCTAAGCTATGATGCTAAGCTAGCTTCAGTTGAGTCCCGCTAAATCAGCCAACGGTCTGCCCTTCGGCCCATCCATTTTTCTCTCATACTGCCCAGACACGTTTGGCTCCATGTCATGAACGTTTTGGCCCTATGATTGTTCGTAACAGGACCCATAAGGTTTCAGGCAGCTCCAAAATGTGTCTGATCAAAATACCAGACACATGTTGGATAGGCAAATGGGCAGCCAGGGAAGAAAAGAATCAGGCAGAAAAAAGTACTGCCTGTACTTAGGACCCTTGGCTGACTTCACATCTTCCCCAACAAAGCTTGTCCAATACATCCCGCGTTGAAGTTCCAACAGAAATAGATATGGAAGCATTGAGGAGCAACAAATTATCACACATGTCAAATACAACCAGCAAAGTAAACAATGACTATGCAATTAGTATAATAGCATCTCACCCTCCTCAATTCATAAAATTTAACTTTAATAACAAGTATAATGACATAAGTGAAATGACTATAAATTAATAAACTGGCAAAAGTTAGTATCCATTGTGTGCTTGAGCTAAAGATCAGTTGTAATGTACAGAGATAACATCTTAATCTTCACTGCAAACCTCAAACAAAATCTGGAGAAGAACACTCCCATCTCTGGAAAGGGCATCTCTGACTTGGAAGTGTTATTAGGAGTACATATTTGAGTATCAAATAGAATGCTGAATTTGGTATACATGCAAATGCTAATAAAGAATATATCCAAAACCGTACACAGCTTTCTCTATAGTGAAAACCTGGATAAAACTGGATAAAACTGGATGAATTCTAAACCTGGATAAAACTGTTGAATTCTAAACCAAGTAAGATGTTTGAATCTCCATAACTCTCAAAGCTTGTTCCACTCAGGACAGAAAAGGAAGCTAAAGGCAAAGCTCACCTCAGTTATCAAGCCAGAGGCTTAATTTAAGCACTCAAGGGATCCCTTTGTATCAACTATTTTTGTTAAAACAAGAATCATTCTGAAATTCAGATGTCAGAATCTTCCATGCCCAACCACCCCCTTTCTCCATCCTCAAGGGCCCATGCTTACTCCAACTTCTTGACTTTCTTGGGTGGTGGTTGATATGCTATGATTTGGGCGCAAACTATCCCATTTGTGAGAAGTCCAAGAAGGCTCCCAACAAGCACTGTCTCTTCTTTAAGGACAAAACCCTGAGATTGAAAATCCAGATGAACCAGATGCAACACATTGAGTAGACCAGCATCCCATGACCCTAAATTTACAAGTATAGATGAATAGAAGGTTCAGCAAACAGAAATGTAAAGCTTTGTGGATACTGCTGACAGGTGCTTGCTCCTGTATGCTGGTGAAAGTCCGCACTGCATGAGCGAAAACATTTCTTTGTTAGCAAAATTGCATGCAGTAGAGATGAATCCTGATGAGAACTCTAAACCTGGAGAAAACAGGGAACAGAGCAGGAAGAGGAATCAAGAGAGACGCACCCACACACCCTCCAGTTGCCATGAAGTTGGTGAGGAAACTTAACTGTCCAGTGTTCTTAGTCTGCACAACATTCAGTACTATCAGTAGTTTTGATAGCAGTTTTTTGGTGGGTAGGTGAGATGAGTTTTGTCAAAGCTCAAATTCAGCCAAAGAGAGGAGCTAATACTGCAGATATGTCACAACCATGCATTCTGGTTGAAACGAAGTGAAATTCACATCAATTTTTCATACACCAAGGAACAAGCAGAGACACTACCAATTAGAACACTGCAAATACATTGGCTAAATACTTTGCAGTGCAGGCAATGCAACCTGGCCTTCACCTCCAAGGACTATTTATTCAAACAGTAGGCTTTCAATTTTGACAAGTTCTTTGTTCCATCTATTCAGTTGCTTCTAGAGAAGTTTAATGTAGGCATCAATACTTCCCATGTATTCCACCTGATATTACAGCCTGCAAGGCTAGGGCTCTATGCTCAGCCCTTAAAACTTATATAAAGGTGCAATACAGGAGGAGCTTTGGGGTGGGAGAGTTTGTATGTATTCATGACCCTCTGCTTGCTGTCACCATGTGGCCAATGACATGTCACCTGAGACCTCTAATGATTTTTCAGCCTCTTCACACAAGTCCCTGAGAGAGGGAAGCCAGGGCATAGCTGCATATCCAATGCTATAACTTTGAGATTGCCTCAGTCTAGAGGCAGTACTTGACCATCAAACTAAAAACTCAGCACACTCCTCTATCTATCAGAGACCAAGCACTGGAACCATCTTCCAGACTTTGATTTCCCTCTTTGAACCACTTTTAGAGTTCAGAGATAGGCAATCCCTGTCTGGATACTATTGTCCAGAGATGAACATCCTGCCATTCAGTGCTGAAGGAAGGGAGGCCTCCTCCCCCCTACTTATCAGAAAAAACATTGAGGCCAATACTTGTTTAAATGATCAAGCTCCTTTGCAAGAGGGTAGGGAGGGGAAATCTCTACTTATAATTCTATGGTTGCGAGAGCCTTGAGGCTTATGGCCATAGATCCTGCACCCAGCTTAGTGGAGGCTCTGGGAAACATGAATGCTGACCACTAACTTCAAGAGGCTCATGTCCATCGTGTGGGACTTGCAAACACCAGCAATAGTAGGGTTCTACATTCAGCATCAACACTGGCTAAAGATCAGCAGATTAAGGAGTGCTACGGCCTTCCATTCTTACTGACAGCCACTACAATCTCTTGAGTATTTGGCAGAATCAATCAACTCTATGACACATATCCTCAACCCCATAAAATTAACTGTGTACATTTGGATGATAGAGTAACCTGCCTTCAGCCTCCAGCTTGGACATGATATAAAACTGCACTCAGTGATCAAGCCCCAGTAGGGCATATCCAAGATCATATACCATACAAAAAACCCACCCAACTCTGAGAGGGACACCTAGCACACACAGGGAAAGGATTGTGAGGTTGGGGGAACGGGTTTTACAAGTTAGATCAACAACCTACCTGAAAGTTCTCCCAGATTTGTGGTAGCCTGGCAAAGAAAAAGATAGCATGCTGGCATGCCTGTTGTCAATCAAGAAAGAGAAAGACCTTCAGAAAACCTAACAGAAACTTCTTTTCTTTGGGGCTAGTGCCCAGAATAACCACCAAGGCCATCAACTGCAAGAAAGCTAAAATGTTATCAGCATTTTCATTAAATGTGCTTATTTTTTTCATAATCAGAATTTCTTCAGTCAGCAGACCAGTTCAATCAGTGTATCTGCAGAGGCTTGAAAGGCCACAAAAGGCAATCTCAGAATGATGAAAGATGAGTGCAACACTGCAGTTTTAAAATGAGAAAACAGAAAAGTACTATGAAAAATGACATAGTCTTGGAAACCGAAACTCACATATAAAGCTTCAAAGAGCGTGGCATCCAATTTACCAGCCAGCAGTGTTGGTGCAAGTGCACAGTATCTACATTCCAGAAATGATAAGGATGACAGGTATCTTACAAGTACCAAAACCCTCCATACTTAATAAATTGGGGGAAAAATCAGTACCTCCAATGAAGGTTTATGAAATCAATGACCTTGAACCACATCCAAGTTGAATAGAGAAATAAAGAGGAGTATCTGCAAAAGTCATTGAGGATACAGTGCAGATTTTATCCAGACACCTTTGCCCCGATGTGGAGAATAGTAATATATCAAAGCCAAACAGATCAGTGCTGCAAAACGAGGGCAGAGCAAAACTGATGTAAGGGACACAAGCTGATCAGGCAACGGTTCTCACTTGACCATGTACACATCTTGGCAATTCTCAGGCAATCCAATTTCTGTCTAGGAGTTTTTAGCTGATTTTTTTAGAAGTTCTAATGCTTCTGTGCACAAGCAAACTGCAGATTTCCTGGCTCATTGATTACACAAAAGTAAAAGGGTCAGACGTTTTTTGACAAAGAGAATCCTCCGGATGAGTAGAGTTTGAGGCATTACACTGTAACAAAATGAATACAAGCTCTCCATATGCAGAGAAAGGGAGCTGTTTGAAAAGACAGTAGGCCAATGCGATGGTGAACCCTGCCACCTCCAACTCAAATGAAGGCACACTCAAGCCTTTGATACTCTTACTCGCCAAAATCAAATATATCTGTCATTGGAAACAGAGAAAGAGCTGATGCAAACCCTAGAACTTGCCAATAGAAAGCACGATGCAGTCATTCTCTTCACAAGAATGAAACCGTTCTGACGGAAAGAACGTGGAGGAGGACGGCGAAAGTCTGCTCCACTATGACGGAATCCGACCAACAAAGTGTATAAATGAAACTTCATCGGGAAAAAAATACATATCGTTACCACAAGCTTTTACATCTTCAGCCCTCGATATTTGTCCCGAAAGTACAAAACCGAGGCTAACTTATTTGAGTCTGCACGCAGAGAGACACAGGCAGACAGAGAGACAGAGACACACCTGCGGAACTTTGAGAAAAACAGAGCCGCATACAATGGCATAGCCAAGAGACTTGGAGAGCAGAGGAAGAAGGCAGTCCTTTTCGGGAATTTGGTACTTCTCGAGGGAATCTAGCACACATGTGAAATCCATGCCCGCAAACTGGAGCGGCATTGTGTTAGATCGCTTTCTAACACAAACCGGGAACTACACAGCTCACGTTGCCAGAAGCGAAATCCTTTTCCACCGCCGAAGATATCAATGAGTCCTCGTCGTTGGACGAACGACTTAAAAGCAAGCACACCCAGCAATCCTAGAGCCACTGAAACATGGAACAATGAAAGATGGCGGCGGGCAGGCCTGTAGGAGCCTGGCGTGTGCAGCAGACGCTTGCGGGTCAGTCAATGAGAAGAAAACCCTAAATCCACAGTTTGCAGTTTGCACCCAACTCTTTGCTTCCAAGAGCATGCCCAACATCAGGCAGTAAAATAAACCTGTACAGTACTTTTTGGATGAATATTTGCAGAAAAACACTGTGAAACTGCTTCGGGGTTGGAAAACTTCACATATTACCAGGGCGCTCCTCGAGCGCCAGTAGCAGGAAATGATTGTTACTCAGCAATAAATGACTGTTTCTCATTGGCCAATTACAAATGATTAGCCCAGGTGGTGAAACTTAAATAGTCTCTCATTTTGTACAGTCTTTCATTTTAGGTTCATTGGGGGGGGGGGGGGGGGGAAAAAAAAAAAAAAAAAACGCGCATCCGGGGGGTGTAAATAAAATTCTGGTGGCTGTTGTTGTATGGTGGGTTGTATA
>Ga0116229_10000979_pt1 | contig 42701 bp, 35 predicted proteins | sample S1TSphgellanicum_3_FD_87313 | JGI IMG/M metagenome (GOLD analysis project Ga0116229, IMG submission 87313) | Host-associated microbial communities from peat moss isolated from Minnesota, USA - S1T2_Fc - Sphagnum magellanicum MG | ecosystem: Host-associated > Plants > Peat moss > Unclassified...
GAATTGCCAATGCGAGGGCATTTTCGATATCTACGTTTCAAGACCTTTCCAATGACACCAAGAACACCCCAATGCGAGGTGTTTTGCCCCTTGCTGTCGAGCTCTGAACATTCGGGAGTCCCAGAAGACTCCCAACCTCCAACTTTTCCAAGTGTTGGACTTCACCCCCACACTTGGCCAAAGTGGGGTTGCGACATACATGAACTATCCTAATTGTATTATTCTAAATGCATTGCTAGGTGTTTAATGAACTATTATAAAATATCCTATGTGACACCATTGATTTGTGATAAGTGGGTGTTTCAAAAAAGACTTGATAACTTTAATGTATTGTCAATTAACTTTTAACCAAATTATATTCATTGTTTTGAACTTCTCAAAGTCATACACCAAAGTGATGACAAATTTGCTAAAGTTCTAAATAGATCTTTAATTGGAACTCCCAACAAAACAATGATTATATATTTTAATCAAATATATTACATTTTCCTCCAAATGAACTAAATTACCTTTACATATATTACACAAATACATCAACATAGACTTGTAATCATTATATTTTCTATAACACAAAATGACAAGCACATGTTTTGACAATAATGAACACCATGACACATGTCTTAAACATTTCAAACAAAAAAAAAGACCTTTGAGAATTAATAGGTTTGCCTTCAAAAATCCAAATTAAAGGGGAATGCTAGTTTTATTATATGTGTTCATAATTATGCCACCCATGATGGGTTGTTCAATCTTGATAGGCCAATGGGATTTTCAACATGTCATGAGATTGCATGATAATGAATCCCATATATGGATTTAACAACCCTAAAGGAGGTTCTAGAATTAGAATGCAAAACCAATATTTATACATAATCAACATTCATCAAACATTGACACTAATATCTACAAAATCTAAAACATATAAATAGGTGGTGATTCAAATCACTTAATCACATGAACACAATACCCAATCCAAATGGTTGCAATTCATACAATTCATCAATCACAAGGCTTGACTCTTGACTATTTGACGTTTGATCTCACTAGAATACACAATTATGGACTTACTTATACAATATTATTTTGTATGTAAAACATTACATTTACTCACACCATTTGCTGAAAAATAAAATAAAACTTGATAAGTGCATTTAGGATGAAATGCATTGTTAGGTGTAATGGCCAAATTGCACTTTTTAAATTTGAACTTCAAAATATTTCAAAAAAACACACACCATAATTCAATATTTAAAACTAAGAACTATATTATGTCATTATAAAAACTAAAAACACAAAATACTACCACCTATCCAAATAGGAATCCCTCAAAATATATAATTCTTCATGGAAGCAAAGAAACCATGTTATTATATGATAAAATTATGATAATACATTCAAGTGAACACAAAACCATATAAAGAGTAGAATTTAAAATTAGCAACATTTAACATAAACACCTGTCATGCAATCCATATAATCACAATTTACAAACCCCCCACATTTATCTTTGACAATTCTTGTGTCGACACTTCAAAAACTAAGCTGATATCAATGTCTCCAACCTTATGTCCCACAATTATCTTAGATGACTTAAATAATGTGTTCATGCTTTGAAAACCTATAGCCAAGAAACAATCCAATTGTAATGGAACTTAAATTTCATCAAAGTACTTCAATATACAACTCAGAACTTGATCACATATGATCCAATACCGCATTTGAACAATGTACATGAGAAATAACTTAGGCTTTTTGGACAAATCATTACCCAATTCATTCATTTTGCATTCAAACTACCTGACCATCACACAAATCCAACATTAAAGGGCAAAGCCATTATGTGGTACACCGCTTGTTGACTGAAGTTTGGGGATCCTAATTTGGCCCTTTGCAGTAAATTTACATAGATTTGCCAGGATTGTGAGGACATGAATATGGGAATTTGTTGAAGAGGGAATTGAGGATGCTGAAGACCGGAGTAAAATAGTAGAGATGTCAAGATGGCTCTGAAGGGAATACAAATCTTAGAACTTCAGAAAATGGGCAAAGTATTCCTGAGGGAATGTTGAAGAGAAATCAGGTTTCTCTCAGGAAGCACAACCAAGAATCTGACGGACAAAAGAAATGCAGGGGTGGGAAGATGAAATAGGTATTATGTTGGAAGCAATTCAAGAGGACTTGATTGCTAAAGAAGCAGTCAAGAAAATATGAGCACATGTCAATGTCTTTTGAGAATCTACAGAGAAGTTGGGTCTCATACAGGAAGCTCTAGACTTAGATACCTGATTGTGAGGAAATCAGGGAAGCAAAAGAAGAAGGTGGCCTTTAAGAGAAACATCCCCACATGGCAGAAGAAGAGGTTAAGAGCTTGACAGCACCTGTGGAGCTCACAAAAGAAGCTCAAAAGAGAGACAGATGTGTCTGTGGAAGAGAATATGCATGCAAAAGAGAAAAGGATTTGCCTCAAGAAGCTGCAGAAAAAATTATGGTTTTTACAGGAAGCTCAAGGACCAGTCATGGTTGAAGATGTATTGAAAACTGACCCAAGAAAACTGATTCCTGAACGGTAGGCCATGCAGACCTTCAATGACAAACAAACCTTTAACCTTATGTTTCTTTTGATTATTAGTTGCACCTTTTCAAGATCTTTCAGGTGATTCTTTCATTGCTTTGTTAAGGTTCTGTGCAAGGGACATAAAATCTGCATAATCATCAAAACCAAATTGCCAAGCTTCTATGAATAGGCTGGCTTGAAATCAAACTCTTTAGAGCAAGAACAAGGGCTGTAGTGTGAAACAACACAGGAAACAGTAAATGAAGTTGCATGCCCTAACCCCTAATCATCAAAGTAAGAGAAAACTACACTGAAAAGTGGACCAAGTTGGTCTGCCCTGATGTTTAGGGATTAATCATGATTGACTAAGGAACATGCACACAATTCAGGAGGAAAACCAAAGATGAGTCTAACCCAAGTACACAAACTCGCAAAAGATGACTAAACATATGCCAGTAACTTTTTTTTAATTGTAAGGACTTTATAACTTCTAACTGTCAACAATACCATTGATTTAAGGTTAAAGAGTAAGTGGACAGAACACATACTTAACCATGCCGGACAAAAGAAGCACAGGGCACAATTTAGGAAAAGAGCTCAAGATGAGTCCAACCTAAGGATTCAAACTTGCAAATGAGATTAAACATGAGTTGAAAAGTAACCTTTTTGAATGACGTACACTGATACAGTAAAACTTCTATTGAGCAGCAAATCTATTTTGTATTCTAGAGTACATACAGTGACATAACTTGTTTGATATCAAGTTACTTAGCCATTAAAACACAGGGCATCCTGTAATGTTAACACCAGGTTGAGTAGGGCAAGTGGCGTATGTGCACCCATCAACATTGTTACCCCACCAATTAAGGTTCTTATTTTCGAGTTGAAGGGTGACATATACAAACACTCCCAAAAAGGCGACTCCTGAATCAAGCCCTCCTGATAAAACATAATTGTAGCGTTGCCACCAGTTTCTCCTGTACCGATAAATGAGGAAGTTGAAAATGAATGCCACAATGAACCATGAAGTGAAGTTCACTGCAGTCGCTGGTGGCATAATCCCTGTGGCGCCAATTAAAATTGGCATGTTAATTAATCGGAAAAGTTTCACCTTTGGATAATATCTGTGGAGTATATATACAGGTACAGGAGCTAGAAGGCCACCAAGCCAAAACCAATTGATGGCAGAATATTCACCCAGCTTTCCAAAGATGCGCTTTGGACCCACAAGGCCCCAAATTACCGATGCATCAAAAAACACCCTATCATTTGGGCATGTCCATGGACTACTGGCAGGTAATAGGTTGATGTCACAAATGTTCTCTACAGTTGTGAGTAGCCACCATGCCACTCCCACATTCACCACAGCTGCTACTATTGTCCCAATAATCTGTGAATCTCACACAACAGCCATTTAGCTGCCTTTCGAAAATCACAAATTGGATGAGTTTGGGTTTCTTTGCATGCGTTATGAAATTGGGGAATAACCCAACAGAAAATGTTTTAGTTTGCAAATGTTACAAAGTCAGAGAAGCCTTTTTAACTTGCCAAACTTTGGGTTCAAGATCCACTGAAGACAGAATGCTAGTTTAAACCTATTAGATAAGTTTCATTGAAAGGAGGATCCTGAAATGATCTGAAAATCAACAGAAAAATTTGTGTGTATATATATATATATATATTCATTTATTCACATGTGATGGATAAAAGTCACAAAAAATGGATTACGAGATTAAGAAAAGAAAATACACATCAAAGGCATATTGAACATCAAGTTTGCTACTCTATACAGTCAGGAAAGAATAGAGACAAAATATGAAATGAGTGGGAACTGATAGGTGGTTGCAGACCTGAACAGCGAACATGGAGCGGGGTGGAATTTTCATATAATGCCCAAGCTTGAAATCTTGCAAAAAACTCACTGCCTGTAACATACTATTATACCCAAACACTTTGAAGCAAACATTTGCAATAGGCCTGCCAGGCAAAATGTAGCCCATAACATATTCTGTGATAACATTCAACCCTGGGATCTGTACAATCACAGAGTACAAACATTGATGCTTCAGACTAAGATACAGATTTGCTCATTTTGATAGGGGGTGCCATCAGTTCATGGATACTACAAGATTTCATCTATTGATGTTGGGAATAAGGATGATAGTGCTATTGGAGGCAAATTACTGCACATAGGAGCCGTTTGTAGCAGCTGGGTTAGCAAGGTCTCCTCATCTCCAACTCTGGTATCACCAATTTAGGTGCTAATTACATGTAAAGATTGTAGAAAGTAGTGTACCTGATTGGTGGTAGCAGCAATAACTCCAATGGGGAGGGTGAAAAAGCAAGCAAGAACACAGGCAAATAGCACCCCCCACCATGGTAACTGGAGCTGAGCCTTGTAACCTTCAACAGTTCCAATAGAAGCACCAATGCCCACAATTGTAAGGATGAGAAACCACCAACTGGGAATATCTTTGTAGCGTCGCATTAACCGAGTGTGAACATCAACCTCATTGTTCTTAAATGATGCTCGAGTTCGCAGCCATATTTCCCTGTCCATCATTTCCACCAATCATATCATTCTGTCTTCTTATTAATCTGCGCATGAAAAAACTAGTGTATATTGTACATGTTGATCTGGACCATGCATATTTCTGAATAGGTGAGCAATAAATTTGGAGCCCCCCCCAAAAAAATTTAAAAATCACAGGATTTCGGCAATGGACAATATAAAGATTGAAAATTTTGATATCTTCAACATGTCTAAGAGCATGTCCAATGGCAGCAGTAAATTGACCTTTACACTACTGTTTGGATGAAGATTTTTCTTAAACACTGTGAACCTTCTTAGTAAAAATGACTGTTTCTCATTGGCCAACTACAATGACCGGCCCAGGTGGTGAGAGCTAAATAGTTTCTCACTTTGTACAGTCCATCTTTTGAGGTTCAGGGGTGGGAATGTGGGAGAAACTAAACAGTACACAGTGGATGTGCCAAATACTGATAGAGGGCTGCCCCCCAGCCATGCTCTAAGGGGATCTCCACCACTGTCCCCTATTTGGGGCTCATATCCACCATAGAGTCTTAATTTTTTCCCCAGGTCCACCCATAACATCAAAAATTGGACCATATGAGGTGAGAGACTATTAAAATTCCATCACCTGGGCCATCACCCCGGCCAATTTTATAGTTGACAATCAAAAACATTCATTTTCTTTCACTTGGCCTTTTACAGTCACTGAATCCATCCTCTGCATACTTCAAAGTCCCGACATTCAAACTTGATTTTACATTGATTATTTGAAGGCTCTATTTCATCCAAAGTATTGTGCACAGACCATTTCACTATTGCCAGTGAAGATGCTCTAATAGTTACTCCAGGGAGATAGAGAGGAGCTTAATTACTTACTTTCCATAAAAGAGGGCAACATGTGAGACAGTGGCAGCAAGGCCAGCAAAACCAAATCCATATGTTATGGCAAAGAAGGTTGATAAATGGATGTTGCCAACTTCTTCATAGGCAGTCAAGTTTAACTCAAAATTGGAGTCGACTACAGTTGTGATGTCATAATCTTGACCGTTGGGTTGGAACAGGCTGCTTGAAAATATGGGGAATGTTTTTGCATTATAAACGTTGAGCCAATAAGTAGCTGGTGTTACAATATACATCACAATCGTAAAGCCCACTATGATGTTCACAGAAGCGAAAAATGGAGATACCAGTGGGCTGCTCAGAAAAGCTGCTATGCCTGCCCAATCAAGGCTAAGAGCCCCTACACCCAGCCCATTCAGCCCAGAGCCAACTTGATGGGCAGTTACGGAATTAGGCCATGCCCAACATACCCATGAGAAGTATGTCAGCATCATGAACATGTAGGAAGGGAAAATGTAGTAAGAGAAGCTCAAAACCAATACTATAACAAAAAATTGGATCCGCTTCAACCCCTTTCCAGTCTCGGGCTCATGTAATGTCCTGATGTGGAAACAAGGATTGCCACCATCAGTTTAGCTTCAGAGGAAAATTGTGAAATCATTTACTACTTGAAAAAAGAAGAAAAAAAATTCGCCCAAAGAATCTCAAATTGTGAGATCAGATAGCAGCTATTCTTTAATAGTGGAAGCAGATTTACACCTACTTATTTAGGCATAAGATCCTTCACAGAGAGAGATTCAGGGATACAAGGTGCCCTCCAACTACACTAGGCAATTTTTCTGAGTACTTCACAAGGCAGAACCATTCTGTGATGAGAAGCTTCAAACTACCTACCCATGTTACATCATATTCCAGGTATGACAATGTAATATTGCTCCTTCCCTTGTTGAGTTTCTTTTTTGTTCTTCTAAGCTGCCATGGATAGGTCCTCAAACAATTACTTTCCAAGTAAGAGTTTGGCAACTTCCGGTCTATCTAATATGCTGAAGTGATTTTAAGCTTGCAATTTTGCAAAGTTGCAAAAAATCAATGTTGATTATAGCAGGCATTAGTCACATTGAGTACCTAATGTCATAACACCCAAAAATCTTATTAACTAGCTAAACATGGTGAGTCTTGATAAGCATTTTGCTAAGGTGGTTTACTATAGAGTGCATTCAGCAATACTTAGGAAAAGCACAAGGAATGTACCTGAAGATTGAAACTTGCACAAGATTATAAGGCCACCACATGTGTGCAGGGTCCACCAAATATTTCCTCATGAATCCCGCCCAACCATAACCCAATATCTGACATCATGTAAACAGTCAGGACTTTGGATATCTTGCTATGTTTTCCTCTTCTTCCAGAGACAACTATTTTGTCAGTGTATGCAAAAAAACTTGCAACCCAAAATCCCAAACTGCAGCACCCAAAACCAGCATACATAAAACTCAAAGTGGGGGGAAATGTTGGGAACTTTGTCCCTGCCAAAACCCCTGGTGAAACTTCACCTAGTGGATGTACTAGATATGGGTATAGGCTAAGGGCCTAGGGTGATAAGCCTTACACTGGCTAATGAGCCAGCCAAAGTTTCCTCAATGACCCATAGACATGAGAGGTGGAATGACCATTCCTAAAGAACCAGCCTGAATTTCTCTATCAAAGCAAGAGACTTGAGAGAGACATGAGAGGTGCCAATAATTACCTAATTTGGGGAATAATTTGCATTAGGGGGGGAAAAAAAACTTAATCCCTTTTGATGACAAATTTGGTAGTTATGTTTTACAAAAGAATTGGGGAAACTTTGGAAATTTTGTGTTTTTTCTAGTATAAATTCAAGTAATTTTGCTAATCATTGGAAAAGTTTGCCAAATTGTTGATATCACAAAATTGAAAAGAAATAGAAACCCTGACCTGGAAGCAAAGAAAGAGAATTTTAAAAAAAATAATGATAATAATAATAAGGATACCTACCTGGGTGGTGATAACAACCATAAGGCCTGCAAAAAACGAAATCTTGCGCTTATAGAGGGCTTTGGTGATGGTAATAATCCCCACAGCATAAGCATCACCGTTCCCAAAGGCACTACCCGCGTTCGCGAAGATGGTGATGAGAACATGTTCTTTCATATTGAACGGGCCCGGGTTCAACGAGAACTCCCACTTGGTGAACGGCAACCGGAACGGTCTCGTGGGCAGAGTAGCGGCCATGAGCCTGCCGAGCGGCAGAGACGCGACTTGTGCAGCGATGGCGCTGATGATCAGCGGCTCCGAACGCAATTCGAAGAATTGGTTGAAGAAAGACAAGAGAATGCACACAAACAATCCTACAGTCCACATTCGAAAGGTCCAGACTGGTAGAGTTGGGTCGTCTGTGGTGGGTACTGTTAACCGGACTTGCTCCACTGGGGACTCGTCCTCGTTGCCACCTCTTCCCATTTCCAGATTCCTGATGGCATCTCTTCCATCTCCTGGATTCAGTACTACCACCGGATCCCCACCCTTCTCGCTGTACTCATCGCCTTCTGAACCCATATTGCTGTTTGTCAAAGAAAAAACTCTGATCCTTAAGCTTGAGTCGATGACGACCACTGCTTTGCCTAATTAGCAAGTTGCAAGAGCTGGTCCTGAGTCTCGATAGCTTCTTCTGATGAGCAGCTGGTCATCCACTTCTGCTGCTCACCCAAAAGCTGAACTCAATCTTATCTCACCTTTGAGACTACTAGTCCATGAGAAGCTCTCACCAAGTTTCGGTCTGTCTGCAACACCCACACACCCAAAATATCAGTCATGCTTGAGGTCGGAGATCATGCTTACATCACCATTACTAGCTCCTCAGAAAGCACAAAATTTCACTATTTTGAACCCACAATTTCTCTTGGGTTTTTCTTCTGTTATACACACTACAGATGTGAGCTGGTACTTCCTCAGGTCTGAATGAAGGTGGTCCTTAGTTTCAAACCACAAGAAGAGTTGAAGCTCAGAAGAAAGAAGACTTCTTTTTTCTTTTTCTTTTTCTTTTTGGGTTTCCTTAATTTTCTTCTGGAAGCTACGAGAAAGGGACTCTGATATGAGACTCAGATCTCCCATGTGTGTCCACGAAAAACAAATCCACGTAATAAAAAATCACTATGAAACCATCCAAAACCATCCTACAGTCTGCAACTAGGAAAAATCATCAATTAGCGTCCCACCCAGTCAGCTGCGGCATCCAAAATAGCTACTTTCAAAGAAGAAGTCTGAACATGTCCGGGCCATCATCACCCAACCTCCTTGAATGAGAGCACCGTGTCCAAACTCCTGCAGAAAATGGTCCTACTGAACAAATCTTTTGTGGATAAAACGGATTCCAAAAAGCTGAAACCACAAATAACGTGACAAATTGAGGGGATTTTGGCGTCAGAACTGTATGAATGTTTTCCACTTCATACTTTGGGTTTAAAGCAAAGAACCAAAGCTGGAAGTTCTCACCAACATTCGTGTATGTAAGTATGTGGAGAGAGAGAAAAAGAGAGAGCCGGCGCGCGCGAGAGCGAGAGAAACAATTGAAGGCAGCGTGCCACTAGCGGCGGCAGGGGAGATAAAATTCAATATACCATAGTGTGAATTGCAGTAATCAACGCATCTTCTTTACAAGTCTTTTCTTTGGCGTTTTGTACATTATTTTCAGGTTAGTAGGGACAACCAGGCTTCGGCTGTCAAAGTGGGAGTGGTTCCACTACATTGGACCATTAGGGAAGTTTAAAGTTCAGTCCCAACTACAAATTAAAATTCATATTAGGCCCGCTTTACACTAGGAGTCAATGCTGAGGTAGAAAAAATGTTTTCAATCTGCGCAAAGTTACTAATAAATGCTGAACTTTATGGCCTTGTATTGGCCCTGAGGCTGGAAAAAGGATACCATCAAATCAAATTTGGGAGGCCAATTTGCAACTCTTGGGGCCAATGTTTCAGCATCTATTAATAGCCTGACGTCAACGTTCTAGCATTTATTAGTAACGTGGGGCCAAACAATTAGCCAAAATTTGCTCAAAGTTGGCCCCAAGTTTTTTCAGCCCTGACTCCTAGTGTAAAGCGGGCCTTACTGTTAGTATACCACACATACTATAGGTGTGGCTTGTTATGCTGAGCCCACCGTGTGAACAGAACTAATGTTAAGTAGTGCTCCAAGTGTGAACAGGTCCCTGGCGTTAAAGGCCACAATATATATTAAAATATATTAGTTTGAACCCTGTGCCTAATGCACAGGTGTGTGTGTATTTTACGGTACATTGAATATGTGCCAAAAAAGTATATTACGTAATGACAGCCAAGTGTCGCAGGCAACATGCAGCAGCTTATCGGACAACACAAAATGCTTTCCCATATATTTGGTCGAACAAATCACAAAATTAGTTTTTAAAAAATCACTAAATGCGAGTATGCCAAAAAAAGTCACGTAGCACTAATTTTTCTAATGTTTGAAAAAAATTATTCGAACTATAGAAAACTAGCAAAAACAAAAAAAAATTGTCCCAAACATTAAAACCTGTGTCCAAATGTGACAAAGTATTTTTTCCTACCAAAAAAAAAGATGCATTTCTCAAAAAAATTGCAATTTTTTTCTTAGAGAAAAGGGAATTTGTGAAGAAAAATCCTCTTTTATTTTTTTGAGAGTTCTAACTCATAATTTTGAGAGAATTCACAATGAAACAAATTGGTCAGATTCTGGGTTGGGTGGATTATTTTATTTTATTTTATTTCTAATTTGATGACATCCGCTAAAAATATTATTAATTTTCAATTCACTATATATGTGTGTATTTCACTCTTTCTTCGCCCCGTCGGAGTAAACAGACTATGACGGGACGAATGGATGATCGAATGGATGTGAAGCATCATTTCATCCATATGTCCCGTCATTGCAAGGCTTTGGCATGTGTGCCATCTCTTCCTATTGCTTTCTCTGCCGCGCCGCATTTGAATTCCACTTTTTCTCCACCCCGTTGGAGTAAACAGACCATGATGGGACGGATGGATGATGGGACAGATGGATGAAATGATGCTTCACGACGTTCTTTACTATATGTAATATCTGTGTAGCAATATATAGATTTTCACACTTTCTAGTAGTGTCACCTGTGCGGCTGGCCCAGATTTGAAGAGTTCAATGTACCTTGCTTCAAGTGTGAACAAGGACACTTACAAAAGAGCTGCAATTGTGAAAAAGCTATTTAAATTTTTAAATTAATTTCCAGTGGATGTAAGTATATTAAATGAGGGTATTGTTTATTCCCTTGCCATGTGTGATATTAGAGTTTGCAAAAAAAAACATGAAAATATTGTATTCAATTTGCCATTATATCACTTGGGCTCCACAATGTTGTACACACAACCAATGACAATTTTCCTTCTTATTATGTTCCCATACAATTATCAATAATTCATCATTATTTATGTCAATGTCAAATTTAATTTTAATTAATATAAATATCATGGACATGAAAACGCACATGTTAATTTGCCTTTTTCATATCCATGTTGGTGGGTAAGGAAAGAGGTGAAATGATTATATTAGTAAAAGACGGTTATTAGGAAAGGAGTAGAAAAGGAGTGAGGTAGTTATTAGGAAGGAAGTGAGGTAGTTAGATTTGAAAATGTGTCTGGAATTGTCCAGGGACAACTATACTAAAGATTATGCAAAATCAATAAGGAGCCTACGAAAGACTATAAAAAAACCACCCATATGAAGAATGTTATAGAACTTTTTGAAATGGAATATTTAAAACTAACTAATTATTCGGTAGACTTGATTTGGCCATGTACTACATACAGCATCTTGTATACATTTCAGTTCAATTGTAACCCTCCTATTGACACTCAGAATTTTAGAAAAGAAGGACACCGGTCTGGATGGTACACATTTTAGTAGCCTGCTCTTTATGTGTACTTTGTGAGTCTTGTGTGCTTCATATGTAGAGATATGTGTATGCTTTACAGATCTGCTCAGATGTTTTCTTTTCTTCTTTCTTTCCATGATTATTAGGGAAATAACCACCGGGTATCACTGGGAAAAAATGGGGAAAAACAAATTGGGGGGTGTTTCCCAAAACATAAACATGTGCTCATTTTGTGTAGTGTATTTGCAGATACCTTTATAGAGTGTACAAGACCAGTGAGCATTTCGCCAAATGGAATGCCAACAGAGGCAGGCATTCCATTTTTTGAAACACCTGGGATCATTTTTCCCCCCTTGTGATACCCGGTGGGTACCAATTGGGTACCTGCCAGGTATCGTAGGAATTTTGTTTTGAAACGAGTGAGTCTCTTTTATGCCATGTAAAGTCCTCAGGGTCAAGCTTTACCAGATTTGGGTCTTGCTTGGCTCTGCCATACTGGGCCCTTAATTCCAGGACACATTGGCCCATGGGGCTTTACCCTGTATTTTGAAATGCCCCTCAAAGAGCTGAGGAAAACATATGCTGAGTAACATTCCCTCCTATTAGACTATGCTAAGTAAGATGCCCTCCAATTGCACTAAACAAATGGAAGCAGGTCTTCTTACTGAGAGAGGAGTAAGCATTGTAGTTTTAAGAGGTGTGCCTCATTGAAAGAGTAAAAGTTGCATTCAAATGAGGAATTTTAATTTATTGGAAGAAGATTGATGTGATTTTGGTTGAAGCTTCGACATCCTCAATGGAGATTGTACTTCAATTTCCAGAAGCAGAACTACTTGATATGTACATATCAATATTTTTTGGGTGTCAATTTTGTGATGTAGCCAAAGTGGTGTTCTTAGCCAAATTTGGCTACAATTAAGATATGAAAGTTTTAACAAAAAATTCCTTTTATATTAGTGACTACCTATTAGAACCAGATATAGAAATTCAGCAATTTTCATTAAGTTTTTCCAAATTTTGACAATTGAAAACCACCCCAAAAAAATCAGTTTATTTTTGCTATTTAATGTTTAATGTCACTTTTTACTGACATCTCACTTATTCACACATGTTATGGATGGGACTCATGTTCAAAAGACCTGAATTTGCTAAACAAATATAGTAACTTTTGAGCTCTAGAATCTTGACATAATCAAACCAATCTCCAATTATGTTTCTTCATGCATAATGTAAGTAGATGCTCTTCCTTTAACCTCTTCTTGGAAACTATATAGTTTTAGGGCTACAGTGGGGGCAGGACAAGGTCCTTAAATTGGGGAAGGTATCTTTGCTCCCAAAGATGAGGCTGATTGGTTAAGGCAGAAATTTAAGGGATTCTTTTCAGTTGGGGACAGTTGGGCCCTCATGGACCCCATCCAGTGTCCCAAGCAAGTGGGAAACAATCCAGGGGGTGGTGGGGGAACCTTCTTATTGATGGAAAATGGAGGATTGTTCGCCCACCTACCTAGCATGCTGGTGCATTGTTGAGCCCACAACCTGTTCTCCCTTTTCTTTCTCTAATACCTTTTCTGAATCAGCAGTGTGCATATAAATAAAGTTTTGCAAGGTTATAGCATAAAGCAGGACTTGCTGCAAAATTGGTGGCATAAAGGTGTTCAACAAGTTGCATCTTGTAAAGATGCCAATGCTGTATTTAGGCAGCCCAGTCTGAAAGCGCTTTTTACTTGAATTTAAAACAAGCAAAATTGGTGGCATAAAGGTGTTCAACAAGCTGCATGTTGTAACATGCCAATGCTGTATTTAGGCAGCCCAGTTTGAAAGCGCTTTTTACTTGAATTAAAAACAATAAAGTTATTCATAAAGTCACCTCTGCTTCACCCCCTATCTCCTCTGCTTTGGCCCCTATCCTCGCTTTCAGTGGTATCCGCCAAATAAGTTTTTATTAATTAAATCTGGGTATGAAATGCTGGGTATGAAATGCTCAAACTCAGCACTTAATGCACAAGGGTCGAGAGTAATTGAAGTACTTGTACAAGTAGGAGCAGTGAAAATATATGTAGCAGAAGTGCAGGCGCCCAAGAAAAAGGAAACACAGTATGAAACTCAGTTTACCACCAAAATTGGTGGAAAACCTGGGTCCCAGTTATTTCCTGTTGTAAAAATTTCACTCCCAGTTACACGTTTGATGCCTTATTATGCTGAAACTGGCCGTTCTCGCCCCCTAATCGCCTGACTTTACGGATAACTCTAATGTGTTTAAAATTTGGCTGGAAACTTGACGAGTGATAGATAGTCCTTCATTGTTAGGGAGATATCATAACAAGAGCAACACCAAAAGAAAGATTGCAAAAGAATGGTTTCATTACAGAAATGCCAAAAGAGTGTTCAACTGATGGGATGAGCACTATCACAACTATACTAGAGAGTCTCCACCACTAGCAATAAGAACTCATGTACCCCCTATTTTGAATGAAGTGTAGCAGTCAAATGATGTGAAAATCTTTTTCTTTTTCTTTTTGCAATAAAGATATGTTGCCATTAGGAGGTTGTTATGATAAAATCTCTCATAATAATCCCTTTTCATTATTTTTTTCAATCTAATTGGGCTCATAGTCATCTCACAGCTCCACATTCACCAAATTGTGAGTTACCATAGGATGACATTTGTGAACTTTTTTCATTAAAAACTATGTGTAAAAGGTACCTAGAAAATATTTAAATTGTTAATCTATGAACATTTGTTAGTTGTAATTTTTTAGCACACTATAATGAAAAGCAACTCTTGCAACAAGACCCACATCAGTGGCTTTTCATTAGGTTGTTGTGATCACAACTTATTTTTTGTAGCTCTAATCATAGTAGCCCAATGAGAAGAGACCATAAGTGCTTAGGGTACTCCTTAGGGACTAAGTTGGGTAGTGACAATGGTAAAACATTGCACTAAATAGAAATAACTACATAATTGTTTTTAATCGAACCAATCCTAATGATTGGCCCAAGTGATGAGACATTAATAGTTTCTTATTTTATATTGTGAGCTTTTCACTGGAATAGATGGGGGAGGGGAAAATTTTATGACCATATCTTGAACAAGTATTCGTGCAAGCACAAATAGGGGAGCATTGCTGGAGATGCTCTTAGGATATCCCTATTTTAATTTGGTAAGATTTAAGAGTTCCAAATTGTGCAAACTAAGCCATGGGTGGTGTTGTAGTGTAGCCAATTAAGGTGGTTCAAAAGTATGGTTTTCTCTAAATTAAATAATTGTGTGCATCGCCCAACAATCTCTCAAAAGAAACACCTTCAGCATCTGATTGAACAATTGAATTTAGATCCCAATTGTCACTTGGGATGAGCCAACCCCTACATTCGTGCAATGGCAAAAATCCTCAATTTTTTGGGTTGCTTCTAAGCAACACAAACAATCTATCCTAAGAGCATCACTGTTGGCAATGGCAATTTGATCTGAAATAGTATATATCACATCCAACTTCCATGGGTCCAAAGTTGAAAGAAGTCCCCCAGGCCCACATTTGGTGTTAATTGTTTCCTCAGCCTCCCCCATAAGCATGAGAAACTGAGAAGTAAAAGTTGAAACAATATTTAAATGCCACTTCCCTAACACTTACTTAGCTTTTCTAAAAAGTGTTTAGGGTTATCTGGAAACTACCATCATGGATGGTAGTGAGCAACAAAAGAAGGAACTCACACCTAAAACTTCAAAGGTTGAAATTACATTGAAATCATTAGTATTGCATCTACCTAATGACACAAGTGGTGGTTGCGATTACATTGTGTCAAAGGCAAATGTGACAGTTGCTTAGAAAGCAGAGCAATTGGGTTTCGCAAGACAAACACTCTCATTCACTCTCTCAGAAACACACAATGAACATGATTCCATGCACTTCCTATATACTGAACTTCTTCGCCTTCCTTTATGCAACGAGATTGTAGGAGCAAGAGCCATGGGGCCTAAGTAGTGAATGGAGGAAAGAATGCATGAAACATGTGCAAGTTAGAGGAAAGAGACGAAGGGCAGAATGGAACTGTTTGGGTTCAACATAATGAACAGGAAATGAGGTTTGGGTGGTGTGTCAAGCTCACCATCGCTATTGCATTCTTGCAACAATTGGGCCCGCCATTGCTAACATGTTCTTGTAACAACAAGAAAGGTTTTGTTTTTTTTTTTAACGTTTGCTTGGGCTTTTGTGTCCTAGTGTTTTAGGTGTAGCCATTTGTCTTGTATGGTTGCCTATTTGCATCCTCCATTGGTTCGAAATGTCCCTTGTCCACATTGCCCTAACTTTTATATTTCATGCGGCCGCTTGAAGCATGTCAAGAGTGCTCATCTTCATGCCATCCTTGTCTCACAAGCTAGCCAAACTTCTTTGTCTTTGTAGGTGTCCTCCCTTCTTATGTTACACCTTGGTTTTATCCCCCTTGCTTTTTGGGGTTGTTTGAGCCTCATTTCTCATGCTTTTGATTATTTCATAGGATCCCTTGAACCATCCAAAACAAGGTCAAGCAACTTTTCGTTTACCCCTTGACTGAATTGTTTGAGATCTAATAGACAAATCAACATGGTCCTTTTTCCTCCTATCGTCATGTTGGTGTTTGCATTATACTCAAGGAGGTTGTGACAATTTTCAAATTAGTGACAATTTTTACCCACCCTAAGAGGTTTATGGTGAGCAATTAGTCTTTTTTTCAAAAAAATTCCTCTTGTGCTTCACATGTTCCCTGTTCCCATTGTTCATTAGACAATTCTTCGACCATTTGTCTTCACCGATGTCTAACTTTGGGTGGAGCCAAAAAGTGTAGTCATGTTACTAAAGCTTTTCAACCCATCACACCAACTATTCTCTCAGAAAACATCGTTGCAACTTTGCGTCGACTACACCCCTTCCCATCAAACCATGTCCTTCCACTTTTTTTTTATTTTCAACCTAAACACACCTTTGTCCTGGATAGGACTTTGTTTATACAAGCTTTAGCCACTGCTCCCCATTTGTTTTCGGGTTGGCTATTTGACCCCTTGAAGTTGTGAAACCATTTTTTTTAGCATCAGAACTTTTTTCAACCTACACCTTGATTAAGGCATGATCTAAATCAACATTGAAAACACTTTTAAAAATGTTTTTCAAGTTGTTATTTTTAAAGAACTACAAGGTGCCACGGGACTTTTGGTGATCATTATCCCCTTTACCAGGTTATTTTATGGTGTTCATTCTTTTCTTTATTACTAACATGGGCAGCATGAAAACAAGGTCACCATTATTCAATCAACTTCAAGCATGAAGCAAGGTGACCCCTTGGGAGGTCCTTTATTTGCCCTTACCCATTATCGAGCATTTCTAAAAACTATTACATAAACCCCCAGCTATGTTTCTCCATCCCTAGCAAATGATAAACACATCATGCACCCTATGAACGAAATTGTCCTTACTTTTAACCACCTTTCAACCTAATTAACTTTAATTGGGCTCAGGGTAAAAGTGTCAAAGTGCAAACTTTGGAGTCCATCAAGGATTTTTTTGGGCATAATTTTTTTTTTTAATTGCACTTTGGTCATAGATAGCTTGTGCATTTTGGGTGTGCCAATGGGTTTTCAAGATTTTGTCATACATTTTTTTGGATGAGGCTGTTCTCAACATGTGGTGCATTTCAATGATATTTTTCTCTTGGGAAACGCATAATTTATATTGGTTGATGCACCCCCAAGCTCCTTGATAGATTCGATTGCAAATCCAAGGTGAAAACAAAGGAAGGACAAAGAGTTGGAGTATGCTCCCTAGCTCGTAGCACTTCGGGGGTAAAAGAGGGTGTTGGAATTTCGAGATGGGGATTAGGACGAATAACAAGTGGGTCAATTATTCACATGGACCTACACAAACCAAACAACAAGTTGGTTAGTGCATAGTTGGAACACTTTTAATGCATGGACAAGACACGAACAAACACGAACTCACAAGACTCACCACGACCTGGACTTTGGGGAAGCCACCACCTTCCCCCTTATAGTATTCTCTGTGCCTAGCCACGGGGCCAACACCCAAATATCATTTTGTCTCGGGATTCCCAAATTGGGAATCATGAAATTCCTGAAATTGGGACTCTTATAACTTTCGAAGCCCATAATTTTTTTCAAACCTTCGATTGAGGTGAGATTCAAAGCAAAGTTGTAACCCTCATCGAAAGCTTTCCAACCATATATGGCATGCCATTTGCATGCAAGTAAATCAGGGCGATTCCTGATTTTTAATGGTCGAAAGTTAAATTGGCAATTTGACTCCTGGCCTTTCTTTTGGCCATAAATTGTGTTTTAAATACCCAAATGGGTCATGTAAGCCCATTTCAAACATCTATGCTTTAAGAAATTTCCAATGGTGTAAAGAACTTTTCAATCTAATGAATTTTGAACCTTGCAATTTCCTTTTGGAAATTCGAAAATCCATTGGGACTCCAACTCCAAAGTGGGAGCTCATTTGGGAGTGTGAGGGTTCATTCCCTCACACTCTCTTACACTTCCAGGAACACTTACATGTGACTTCTAAGCTCCACTCTTGGCTTGCACCTTTGCAAGCCCTTGCTTTGGTCACGAGCCCAAGGCTAAGGTTATAACATTGGTTGTCTTGTCTTCATGTGTCATTCATCAACCTTCTTATTTCACTTGGACAATACCTCCTTTTTCCTTCTTGTCTCTTTTGGCAAATTTTGACCAAAAAAATTTATAAGTATGTGGGGACATTATGGGTCTAAGGTAATGGGAGTCTATTCAAGGCCCCTTAGTAAAGTATTAGGCCTGACTACCAATCTCCTTTGGTGGTATAGGCCTTTTATCTATAAAGGATCATACCCCATTTGCTTTTCTAGGAGGTGGGTTTTGGTGGTTCCGTATCTATGTTCTAAATTTTGTATTTTCAATAAACCCATTTTGGAAGAATATGTTTCTCAAATTGAGGGGGGCCCACACCTCTTTTAGTCATGCCTTCATGTAGTTCAGGATAGTTTTCCTCCCGCAGTTAGAAATATTCACCTTTCTTTTGAAAGTTTGGCAATTACCAACGCCCCAAGTTTGCAAACTTTTGTGATGGACATCCATCACAACACATATTTTGAGTCTATCTTGGAGGATTACTCCATTTCCTCAATATCTAATGCCCACATTCGTTTTTGTTCGAATGAAGGGGCGGGGTTATGGTTGATTGTTAAACCATCTATCTATTCATTCCACATCGCACACTTTATTTTCACTTCAATGTTGCATTTTAATCTCAGTTTAATTTAACCCTTGACATCTAGTATTCTCATGTGTGAGTGTGGACATAGGTTAAACGCATCTAACACATTGTCTATTTGAAGGTTAACAAATAGTCACACACGACACCATCAAAAAAGTCATGTATGCCTTCATTCCAACAAAAGAACGGTGGTACACCCTTATGTCAAGAATTTCATTACAAATTGATCTCTACATGAGTTGTGAATACTAGGCTTTTGTTGCCAATGTGATGGTTATTAACCTAACATGGAAAATAGTGGCTATTAATGTCATTAGTCAACCAATAGGTGCAATTGCAAAACTTAATGCCATTGCTAAGATCCACAAGTATAGAGGGCTTCATGACAAACACCATTTTATTCCGATGGCGATGGAAGTGCATTTAGATATAATATGGATTGTTTCATTAAGGAATGTGCTCATCTTTTAAATGATAGACAATCATGAGATCATTTATTCTTGTCTTTTTACATTCAATTTTTCAAGTAATGTGTTAATATTGTTCTTTAAGATCTTTTAGCCTATGTTATAGAGAAAAAGATTGCATTGGCAAAGGATGTTTGTTATAGACCTCCTATTACTATTAGATTTCATGATTTGCATGTAAGGGATATCAGAGGGGATGTGACCGAAATAATTTCTTGTCATGAGAGGGATTAACTCTTTCCCTTCTTTGCTTCTTGCGGGCAACACATCTTTTGGCCTTTCTTTGGCCTTCCCTTTTGTCTTTCATGTGATGGTTCCAGCCATCAATTTTTATTGGATTTTTTGTTTCTCCCTTTAAATGCCACCACGTAGGCCAATCATTATGGTTGACCAATCATAATTGTTCTTTTTAATCTTTGTTAACCTTATGGAGATCATCATATTATTTATAACTGGCCGTTATTCCCCCAAAGTCGTGAAATTTTATTAAGTCACCGTATGAAATGCGAGGCGCAGGATATAAATGCCCGAGGCTGGAGAGCATTTATAGCTACAGTACACATAGCAGCAGTGATTGGTTGAAGGCGTTCATGGAAAAAACAGAAGAGTACGAACTCAGAGTAGACCAAATTTGGTGCGAATCTGAGTTTCAGTTCCCTTTGAAGACCAATGTACTAATTTTCACTGTTTTTTAAAATCTCATCCCCTGTATGACCAAACAAAGGGTTCTGATGCCGTCTTTTCTTGAATTTATGGATAACTTTATTGACCCAGGAGACTTGTTGTTGACAGGACCTTTTGTCGTGTCAACTCCTATCTCCACTCCTTTCCTTGTTTTAGTGTTCTGTTGTAATAAAGGTCGGCAAATATACATTAACTTAATCGAGACAAACACGTTTCACGGCTGTCATATTCAAGATTGGATGAGAAATTATCTTCCAGTGCAGCAATGTACTTGAGCATTGTGTTGCGTAACCTAACACCTGAGGCAGACCTGAAGGTGGCTTCTTTTGCAAATGCCCTGCTCCGAGGCGGTCACCCAACGTAATGCACCAACAGAATATCTTTTACATATGTTTTCACATTATAACTGGTGGGTATCCTCCAGATGGTACAAGGAAAACATTTTTAAACGTGACATGCCCATTCACAGTTGGCTTTTGTAAATGCCTCAGACTTTTCCAAGGCCAATTTCTGCTGGATAAGGTGCCCTCCAGATACATGAGAAATTTTGTGCTGGTACTTGAGAGTCTATGGCACCCAATTCATCAAAGAGCATGCTGTCAGAGTCCAATATGGGGCTTTCAGTTAAAGCCATGTATGGAACTGGTCTTGCAAGAAGACAGTTTAATCCAAGGTCGAAGTACTCCTATACCTTACCTGAGGTTTACACTGGCCTCATACCACACAAGTTTAGTCTGTGGAAAAATCACATTCGGAATTCTTTAACTCACATTGGAAATTCCTCCTACAGGTTCGGTTTCCACTGAAATTAGTCCTTGTAAACCCACAAGGAAGATCCAAGGCAGGGGACAAATAACCGGAAATAGGGTGCTTGAGCTAACTACTTAGCAATCTAGAACACACATTGAAGCATAAAGGACTTCTTATTTTTTGGACACTTTTTAGTATTTTGGAATGTTTTGCAACCATTAAAGTAAGCATGTTAGGTTTGGCCCACAACTGGGCCTGGGGTGATAGTGTGTCCATAATATAGTTGCCAAAGCCGCAAAGTCTGCATGTTAGGACACCTTGGGCCACCACCAGGCATCATATCATGGCCGTGCATAACTTTGGCAAACAAGTTGACAATGCATATGGACACATTTGAGATCTGTATACTTTCAAGTCACATAGTTCTTACATTTTGATTTCTACTTTGGGGTGACACCAGATGTGATGCGGGGGCTTGTATAAATATTTGCAAGTTGAAATAATTGGGCCTCCATGGAATCGGGTTGCCCATCTGGAGCACATTAAGTGCAACTGGGGTGGAAATAATTCATTTGTGGAATTGGCACTAGTAGGCTATAAGAAAAGTTTCAAAAGTTTGGTAATAGGAAGAAGGTTATGGATTAGGTGATTGTTGAGAGTGCATAGGTTACCTTGAATAGAAACACATAAACATTGAGACTATTCACACAAACATGCTCAAGCTGGACATCAAGCATAACCTTGTATGGGAGCACCAAACTTAGGGGGGTTATGGGACACAAAAGAGGGTGAATTATGAGGTTCAGCCAACCAATGGCCAGGAATGTGCAAAAAAGGTATTAAGGTGACTAAAAAATGTCATAATGCAGAAGGATACATCATGTAACTACAAAGCTGTTGTCCAATGATGTGTTGCCACATTAGCAAGATGCTCCCTACAAGCAGTTATGATCAACAACTTTTCAGTGTTGTATTTCAAGGTTAAATGTAGGTGTCTAGAAGTTTGGAAATAAAAATCATTGTCTTGGGCTTTATGTTTCCAGTTTTTGCACTATGTGTTCACCTATTAGAAAATGAATATTGAAACATTTTCTCAACATCAACAAAAACCAGGCACATGCCCCATCAACAATAAATAAACAAACATATTTTGAAATGTAATTTGGGTGTAATCTTTTAGTTCAAATTTAATATAAGAGGATTCATATTCGAATATGAAATAGTATGTATAAGCATTTTATGTTAAAGAAACATAAGACCATGATTTTGCTAGCACAATGGTTAAACTCAATACTTATTTATGGGTCAAATGGCTAATTCTTGTTAACAAAGATCATTTTGTCAAGATTTTTTTGTGTTTGAAAGTGATATTGTAAAGTGCCATGAGAATTCCAAGAGTCGAAAAAATCCTTTCTATTTTAATTTGGTTAGATGGGATGCCCAAGATTTGTCTTGCCAACAAAGTTGAAAACTTATATTTATGCTTTTCTATGTGTCACCAAGTCAAGGCACATTTGCAATTGTTTACATTAACAGCCACAACGAACAAGCACCCATCGGCACACCATCCATTGGATGCTCATTATTATTCAATTGTGGATGAACCTCAAATTAGTTAATATTTAGTTTCACCTTGATAACCAATTCCATAAGAAATAGGTTTCATATATAGGTAGATAGGTAGGAAAATAGGTTATTATTAAGTAAGGAGATGGTTTATACGTAGCTAAAGGCTATTTTTACTACTTGCCTACTAACAACCTACTAATTAATCTAACCATTGTGGTTAACTAGGGAACTAAACCCAATAGAAAATTGTTTCTTGACCAATTACCATCCATCCTTCATGGTGCGACGTTGGTGGCTGCTAGTTCACTATGGCATACATTAACTAGATATCAACAATAGCCATACAACTAACCATATAACTATTTAAATCAAATTCTTGAAGTTTTTCAATAACAAAAAGGCATTGACAACTTGTACACCTTCATTAATGCAACAACAATTCCTCATCATATGTAACAATTACAGCTATCGCATTCTCATAATTTACAAAATTGTTGACTTGACACAATTTTAAATTTGAGTTCCAACATCAATGCCAACATATTGTGACCCTTATTTTTTCAATGTAACCTAAAAGAAAAGGAAAAGGTTCAAAACATCCAACACCCATTATTTCATGTGATGAATTATTTGTTCCAACTCCTAATAAAAACAAAAGCTTCCAAGCTCACTAAAATATCATGAATAATAACAAATGCAATGTTTTGGTAAAAGGTGGTATGTAAAGATGATGAAGTGCAGGGCATCTCCAATGAGCTAATGCCTTCGACTTTTGTTCAAAACACAATCAATGACAAAAGGGGACAAAACTTTGACTATTGTTTAACAAACATGTTTTTTCATGATAATTATGACATTGAATCTATGCGAAACAATGGACCCCTTTCAACATTTAATGTGCAAGGCCAAGATTTCAAAACCTATTGTTTGATTGTGACAAATGATAAAATATATAATCTAATTTTAAGTAAGATTGATAGATTGGTTGTTCTTCACTTGATAAAATGCCCAAATGATCAACTTGTGGAAGGAAACTTGCATGAAATAACTTATTTTATCAAATCTATCAACTACACCTTAGAAACACAACATTTTCAATAGGTGTATGGTCTTTAGCTTCTTTGGCCTCACCTTCAATATTGTTGTTGGCAAAACATGCAAAAACTTGTGGGCAACTAAAATCATGCACATTAAAAAAAATTTACAAATCAACCAAATCATTTAGAGATTCCATGCAAGCTAAGAAATGCAACTTAAAAAGGAAGAAGTGAGATGAAAAGACAACAAACAATGTTAGTTTGGAACTTTCAACAAGCTTAAAAGCTTGGAAAAAAACTTGATGAATGTGCTATAGCAAAATGGGTAATTGATGAAACAATCAACAAGTGTTATGCAACAAATCAATCATTTGATGGAGGTTTTGGTAATTGTCGTAGTCCAAGTTGGTCATTTGACAAAGTTTTTGGCGAATGTTGCAAAAAATTGTTCATTCAATGAAACTTTTGCTAAGCCCGAATGAAGGATTGAACACAACAAAAAACCTAGGGCATCCATGAAAAGTTTCGATGGCTTTGAAAAGAGTACCTTGAAAGGTTAGGGTGACACATCAAAAGTTATAAAAGCTTTTAACGAGTTTGACAACTTGAGAGAGAAATTACAAGCACACTTTTGAAGCATAAAACTCACACACACACACACACACACACACATCTTTGTGACAAATAGGAAATAACACATGCACATAAAAGTTTTTGACAATTTTGAAAACTTAAAAGCTTGAACAAAGGGAAGAAAAACATAGCACACACTTGCAGCATAAAACACAAAACAAGCAAATGTAATAAACAAAAACTTATTTTCATGTGCTCCAATGTTGCTTGCACTTTCCATGAACTTTAACAATCTTTTATCACCACCAACACCATTGAGAAGTATGAATTTCTTTAATTGATGCAATAACACAACAATGTTCAACCTTCATTTCCAAATCACGCAAGAGAAAATGACTCCATGCTCCTACCATTTGAAGTTCTCACAAAGCTCTCAAGTGTTATGTGCTCCTTTTCCTAACCCTTAAACCTAAACTAAAAATACACCCATGCCAAGTATGAACCTAGGGACTAAACCAATTGTTACTCAAATACCCAACCACATATCCAATCTTGGGTTAATCCTAATCATGATTATTTAAAATGTATGAATGTTGAATACAAAGGGAGGGGTGAATCCCAATTCTTTGCCAATTTCAGTTTTAACTTATATATACCTAATGGGTTTTTTTTACCAAACTTCATACCCACCCAACATTAATGTTTATTATTGTTGGGTGAAGATGCACTAAGAGATGAATTGCACAACATATTTGAATAGTTTGAAACAAAATCCATAGATGTAACATGTTAAAATGTTTCATATGTCTATGTTAAGCCCATTGGGTGAATTTTTAGGTGTTTTTGGGTATTTGATTAAAAATCGATACAAACTTGAACATTTCAAGTCTGTTCATTGTTAATGACAAATAATCACTTCAAAACATGGGGAAAACAATTAAGCAAATATCCTACCACTTCTTCCTAAGAAAAATAAATAAATTACAATAAACAACTTTATAACATCTCCAAAGTTGGCAATCAACATAGCAAGTAACAAAGACAACTTTAACACAACATAACAAATATTCCTTGAGCAAAAACAAGATTCTCTTTCATTACAAGAGCTTCAAAGTGCCAAAATTACATTACAATCGCATTAAAACCAAAAGACCAAAAAAAGACCCTTCAACCTTCCCCAAGAGAAGACTTCAAGGCCATAAGAAAACAATGGGGGTCCTTAAAAAATGAAAATCCTTCGAAATCTTCCTAAACTCCTAGTTATCTAATCTTATCCTACACCTAGAATCTAGAAGTGGAATCAAAATCTATGGTTAATTTTTTGATTTTATAAATAAACATCTTTCAAAATCAGTTTAGTACCAATTCTTGGTCATGTATAATTTTCGGTTACATTGTAAAATCAAATCTATCATAAAATCAGTAAAACATGATTTTCAATTCCAAAACTACAACTTCTCAAAATTGGCCTAGAATACTTTCTAGCCTTAACAATTTGCGAAGAAAAAATAAACAAAACAATGTGGCCTTTTCAAAGTAAAAAACCATAATATCCATTTTTCAACTTTAGAAAGTTTTAAACTACGCGGTTCAATGTTAAATCATTGTCAAATTTATCTTAATCCTTTTAAATTCTTGCATGTGTTGTGTGCCTTAAAAATAAGGTGGTTTTAGAATTCTAAAATTATAAGCAAAGAAAATTGAAATGAAAATATCAAAATGTGTAATTATATTGACTAATAATCCATTCATGGCGTAATGATTTTGCCTTCAAACCAAATATTTCCTTTATTGGATCAAGAATTTCTTATTTAAATGTGTGCACTTTTATGGAACATGCCCTTCCAACATATCCACATTAGTGTTTTTTTTAAGCAAAAAAAATCACCTTTTTTTCACCTAAATATTGGGGTGGCAAATAATAAAAAGGGATTTTTTTTGAAATTAAATTCACAAATATTTCATAAAAAATAAATTCCATTCACAATCATGTAAACAAGATTAACATGGTTTTTGCATTTTTAATTTTGAAAGGAAATTGTGATTTGCACATTCAAATTATTATTTTCACTTTAAATGTTAAATCATCACCCTACATGTCATCAATTTTGAAACTTAACCCCTTCCCTCAAACTTGTTTTCACTTAACCTTCCCTCTTTTCAAAACTATTTTTAATTAAATCCTCCCTTCGACCCTCTTTTCAAACCCCATTTTTGTTTGTCATTGTGAAAATTTACAAGCCTCAAGCACCAAATTTTCAAAAGTTGGGAGTCAGTGCAACTCTCACCATTCATTATTCCATGTTTAATGTTCATTCTTGAATGATTGAATCTCAAAGTGACAATTGTTCCTTAAAATGATTTAAGATTGTTGCAATAGCTAGTTTGCTCAAGGCAAGGTGAGATGACAAGGTGGCAACTCAACGTTCAAACTTCAACTAAATTCACAAACCATTAAACTAAGTTGTTAAACCTTTCAAGGTTCACCATTCAAACATCTTAATTCCAAAGGCCTTATATGCCAATTGGTTATGGAATCATTATCATTGTCATTGTTTAGGACTTAGTGTTCATTCTCAAACCTTTAGAGACTCAACATTGTTGTATGTGCATTGTGCAATCCCCTTTGTTGATTCAAATGTTTCATCAATGTTGTTGTGCATGCATTGTGTAGTTTCAATTCATGAGTTTCATCAACAATATTGTGTGTACGAAATGTTATGTGTGCATGATGTAAGGTCAATTCATGAACATCAAATTTCGTCAACATTGTTGTGTGTGTGTTTTGAAATGCTAATACATGAGCTTCATCACTCAAGCTTGATGCTTCAAAGATCAATGTGTTCATTGTTGAACCCCAAGTTCTTAAAGGTTTGACAAACATTAGTCAATGTCTATCCTTTGTGTGTGTAGAGTCGCCAAAACCCAAATCCCTTTGTGCGCATAAAGTTGTCTAAACCCAAATCCAATTTTTGATTCACTCAACATTCATCTACAATTTTTTACCAAAAAATAAAAATTTCTTTCTTTTCTTTTTTATAAAAACTTAGAACAAATATTGTGTGCTTAGGAATTTCAAAACTTATTAAAAAAAATTACATGCTTTATGCAATTTCAAATCCCCATTTTCAATTCATCAAGGTGCATTGTCACACTAGTGAGTCGTGACTTATTGGTTGAGAGTTAAAACTTTAAAAACCTTTCAAGCTCTTAGTATGTATGTATTATGTAGTAATTAAGAGCTTGGATTCCTTATATGTACTCAAAAAATTAAAGATGAATAATAGTAAACACACCCAACACTAGTTAATAATTTAGTAATAAGTAATGGTAATGATTCACAGAATTGTGACTTAAAAATTTTAAGGTTTGGTTCTTCCATGTTCTAATTCAGATTTCTTGTGTGAGGTTGTAGGTAGTGGGCACACCATCTAGGCACTTTTTGTTTGAGATGTTATAAAGTTACAAACTATAATGAAATGCTACCATGTGCATTGTACACTCAATTTTTTTCTTGTAGATCTACAACATGAACCTTTTTTATTAAGCCTATTGGATTTTCACTTTTGAATTAATTTTTTTATTTGAAATTTGAATCGATTTGCATTTTTTATTTTAGTCATGGCTCCATGATTGTAAGTTCCAAATAACTTCAAATTTAAGTTTTTTTTGTGGTCAAGTCCTAAGAAAAACCCTTTCACTTGATGAATCTGTTTCTTTTGGTGTACATGAATATAATCACATTGGTGAGTAAAGAAACCAACAACAAAACCTTGTGACAACTATTCCACTTTAGGATTTTATTGAAACATTTAAATTTTTAAAAAACCTTAACCCTATTTTGTTAAGGATGTGCATGCTCTTAATCTAAAAAGATTTTTTTTTTAATATTGATGTGAATCCTAAATTTCAAGATGTTAGGGCTCTAAAAATGCCATGGGAATAACCTAATTTCAATGAAGTCGGGCTAGGTACTTTTGTCAAATGTAATGTTTGTTCCAAAATTGAAAAGAAATACAAGGTTTTGGTGGTCAAGTGCGATTTCATCAAGAAATATGCTAATAAAAGGAAAAAATTTAATGGTAAGTGGTTTATGGATCCAAAATGTGAGCTTGCAAAAAATGAAACTATTTATGTTCAATTGTCAACAATAATTGTCCTTTAACAACTTAGTTAATTATGTAATAGACACAAGCAAAAATTTATTCAACTTACCATGGTTTTCAATCTCCTAAATAAAGGTAAGTCACTAATAGATTTTGAGGATTTATAACATTTGTTTAAGTTTTTAAATCTTCAATTTGTCCCCCAAAAACATTGGTCTGATAGGGCTAGTTGGGAAATGGTAGAACACATAGATCGTGAAGTGAGAAAAGTGATTAAAGTTGATGTCTAGAATGCCAAGTTTGTATTTCTTATTCATGATGAGGTCACATCCATGGATAATGCAAGTTGGCAAATGTGCATGGTTATGTTGTGTAAGATTAATTTTGGATACCCTTGTTGTTGAATGTCTAATAAGTGTTTTCTAAATCAAGAGTTAAAGTTTGATTTTTTTTTGTCATGAAATTTTTTATGACACAATGGGGTTTGAAGGGAAAAAAGTTTACTTCAAAGTTAGTTTGTTTTGGTGTTGATGGGTTAGCACCTTCCAAGGCCTTAAATCTAGAATTATAGTTCAAATCCAATGTTGATATGTTCATTTTGGCATAATGTACATCATATGGTTCATCAAACAAACTTAGTGATACAAATCCTTTCAAACCTAGTTTTGGTTTCTCGCATTGAATTATTTTTACATTGTATTTATGTTTATTATGGCCATAGCTTTAAAACACACCTGGAATTTGCCAAGGTGTTATGAAGGTAAAGTAGACCAAAAAATTTGTCTTTTCGAAATCCAATTAAAAAATGGAACAAGTTTTAATATGTACATAAGAAAGTGGATTCAAAATATTTTGAAGTATAAATATAAAATCATAAGTCATTACATTTAGTTTATGCGAAGTTGAATACAAGGTTTGAACAACTTTGGTATCATAAAAGTAGGTTGAAAATACATTTGAAACTAACTAGGTCAAAATGGTGTTCAAACCTACTTCATATTAATAATTTGATGATATATAAGTATCTTTTTAAGGCTCCACTAAGTTGAAATTTTTTTAAAATAACATTTTGTTTACATGTAGCCCATTTTGTAAAATTGGACATTTTGTACAAGTATTAACATTTTAAAAAATTCTACTTAATCCTACTTTCAAGATGGGGGTTTTTTTTAAAAAAAATATAAAATGAAAGATTATCATCATGTTAATTATTGTACTAAAAAAAAGTTTTACTTTCAATACATTAAAACTTTTTCATGACTACAAGTAATTTTTTGACATTTCGTAGTGAGCCGTCTACTTTACCTTGCTTACACCCACCAAATTGGTAGAGATCATGGAAACAAAAGGTAGAAAAATATTTTAATACATCAAAATTAAATGGATATCCATGCTCAATGCTATCAAATGTGTGTTGTCTAAATATTGCATTTTTTTCATGAAAATTTAAATGCACCCACAATAACATCTCCCAAATTTTACTTGTGTTTCTTCACTAATGTTGAAACATTTGTTAAGGTTAAATGTTATTATGCCATTGTTGGAAATAATACATTCTTTGATCAAATTTGCATAAATGTTCAACATGTGATTTTGTTACAGTAGTCAAAATTTGTGAAAGGGATGTATAGTGAATGTATTATGACATCCATTCCTCTTTCCAAGGTGATGTGTTTATGAATTTCCAATACTTGATTAATTGTGTTCATGAGAACATAAATCTATATTGGATTACTAATCTAAATACAAAAACAAATCATTTGGCATTTGAGTTTGTTGGCCAACATATTTGGGCCACATTCTTAAATCAAATGGGGGCATCAAATTTTGTTACAAAACGTGATTTTGTAGAAATGGTGGCATCTATGAAAAAGCAATGTGAAGAAGTTGCTAGTCATTTTATTATAAAATTACAAGGCCAATTCCTAGCCTACAACTTGATCGATGGATTTGGTAATGTGTACCCCCAATATTGGCTACAATCAGAGCTTGAAACAAAGTTTGCTACTCATTTGGTAGTTCTTAAATATGCCTTTTACTAGCCTAAGAAGTTAGGGCTTGAAGTTATGGATTTGATAACTATTTTCAATCACAATTTTTGACCTGCAAAGATCTATGTTTGTCATTACCATGAAAAATAATTCAAAATTGGCGACACAAAAACCTTTTGATGTGAACCCATTTAGCAAGTTACATGAAGAACCTTTTCTTCAGCTAGGTACATCAAGTTGGTGGAAATTGCTATTGTAAAAGTTATTGGTTCAATTGAAGAAAAATGATGTCTTTTTGTGTTGATCTTCATGAAAACTAAAGTACAAAATAAACTAACTATGCATTTGGAGCTAGCCATTCAAATGTTTAGCCAAAAGTTCTTCACATTACAAGATTTTCCTTTCGGAGAAGCAAATCAAAGTTAGAAAGATAATAAAACTCGATATGGAGTTTGAAGGTTGCCCAAGTTTCACATTTTTCTCCTATTGTATCCTAATTCCCTATGCTTAAACCTTTCTATTGTTTTTTTCCCCAATCTAGTTGAACATCAAAATGCTTAGAAAGTTAGAATTTGGGTGTTTAGCCACTAAAGGTGGAAAATTGCCCACCAAAGTTTAGACTCATGGGTTCCTTAACCTTGAACATTACAAAAATCTATTACGTTTTTTTATGTAGTTAATGTTGCTCAATGGATCAATGGCTCACTAATATGAACCTATGATATCATTGTATCATATTATACAATGGTTGTGGGCCATGGTTGATGGGCAACGGGCATATGGCTATTAATTTCAAGCTAGTTATTTCTAATGGTTATTACAATTTGAATTTTTATATGAAATTTGATGGCAATTATAAATTGAGTATTATTGATGAAGATAAAACTACCTTCTGTTTCCATGAGTCATGTTTTTTGGATATGGAGATTCCCAAACCTTCAACCAACCCTTTTTGGGCCTTTTGGAGTTATGATTTGTTTTCATGATGAATTAATGTGTTTTTTAGTGCAAGTTATGATTTATGTTGTAGTGGGCAGGGCCTTTATGGATTAAGGTTCAAATCCCCCATATAACTTTGTCGCCACAAATTGGAAATTTAAAATCACATAAAATTTGATAAAAATGTATACTCCAAAACTTATTTAGAAAAATATCCTTTTTAAAATTAAAATAGACAAAAAAAAAATTTAATTGGAAAAAAATTACAAATTTCCTTGCCATGTAGTTGGACAATTCAACACAAAGTAATCCATGTTACAATTATAGCTCATAAAGAAGATCCCATGTAGCCAACTCAACGAAAATTTAAAAATGAAAAACAAACATTAATGAACACATAATATTCAAAATGTCACTCAACATTGGGTCAAATTCAAATTCAACATTCTACGCATAATATTTTCCAATTAACATTAATTTTTGCCCAACTAAATTTTCTATTTGTGTTGGTAATTGACTACACATACATTTGAAAAAAAGTTGAGAATTTGGAGTCATTTAACCCCAAAGCTTTAAGCTTGCTACAAGGTTGGAACCATATTGATACGTAATTCATCATCCATTTGGCCAAATTTAACCATATGAACATGGATATCATAGCCATTCGTTGTATAATAGGATGCCAACTAGCCAAGAAGCTTACTAGCCACCATCAATGTAGCAAATAAACTATACATATATAAACCCATTTTAACATCTTCAATGTTATAATTCTCACCAAGCCTTTAGCCTCATGTTGGCCCCCATGCATTAAAGTAGCTAGTAAAATTTGAAATTCCAATAATAAATATGCATTGTAAACACATTTATAAAGCAAGTTGAAGCATTTGATTTTTGACATAGGCTAATAAATCAACAAAGTGGTGGCATTATGTTAATGTTGATTAACATGAACAATGAAAATTGAAAATGATAACTACAATCTTCAAGTTGTATTAATAATCTCACTAATTTTTGAAAAGTGAACATTGACTTTTAACTAAATCCTAATTCCTAAGTCACATAGTTATTATTTCATAGTTGGAAGTGGGGGTAGTTTTACCTTAAGGTGGACCAAAAAAGGTAGATGAAAACTCCACAAAAGTACATATTTAAAGAAAAATTGTAGAGTGAATGAATGTTCCAAATATATGAGTTGTAGGATCTTCATGTACCTTTTCCATCCTGACCACATAATCTCTAAACCTTGTACTTGAATCAGAAGAACCTTGCAAAGGTGTCAAACAAAATTGGTGGGCATTTCAAATTTCAAACGTGTGGCACTACTGTTTGGTCATCATTAAACCTTAGTGTTTCGTGTTTTGCATGAGGGTTTGCACGCTTGCACCATCACACTCAAGAGTCAGAGCTTGTCATGATTATTGTGCATTATTTGTCTTGTTACAAAAATAGATATTACCAAAAATTATTGTTAAATTTTTAACTTAGTAATCATGGGGAGTGATGTTATTCCTACTATAAGCAGGGGAAAAAACTAGAATAGTGGAAAGTCAACTAGAGTTACAAAGAAAGTAAAGGTGGAAGGAAATTACAATTTTCCTACAAACAAACTAGGGTTTGCATTTCCATTATATGTTGAAATTCTTAAGCTAGAAGACGAGAGTTGTATGACTTGGATCCATTTTGTAGAACAATATGACCTTAGTGCTCAAGGTTTAAATCCAAAACATGTTACGGTTCCCATAAATATAGCTGCAAAGGATATTTCCAAGTTTTTCAGGCCACTTGTAAACAAGAATGGTTTGTCATGCCCGTATGCATGGCCTCATACATGATAGTCGGTTACAAGCATGCCAATCATGCCTTTAGAGTTAATGTATGCTCTTAAGGTTAATGTATGTTATTGGGTTACTGTACATTATTAGATGTTTTAGGGTTATGGCTTGTTTAGGGTTTCAGCTTTGTTGATAGCTATATAAAAGGCCAAGCTCTTCCCTTCTCTTGTTAATTTTTCTAGAATTCATTTGTTAAAGAGAGTTTCTTCCATAGTTAGACTAGAATTCTAGATGTTCACAACAAATATTACACGACCACCCTTTATATACACTATGTTTTCTTTCCTTCTTTCTGATTCCATTTAATTCTAAAAAAACTGCTCTTTGTTACTTAATGTTGAAAGTGGGAGATTTTTCCTGGCTTTGAGTTTCTTGGGTTCTTTTTGCTTGTTGGTTTCTTGTGTTCTTGAGTTGCTATTAATTTTTCTTCTTTTTATACTTGTATTGCAGTTACTACAAGAAGAACAACAACCATAATTAATAATAGTGTAAGCAAAAGAGAAGGGACACCATAAATAAGCTACAAGCTGTGAAGTTTTGACTTTCGAAGCTTCGGAGGGAGGAAAGAGCGAGCAGCTCCAAAGCTTGTTTTATTGCCAACTTTAGGTCTTAGGAGCACATACACACACACACACACACACACACAAGGTTTGATTGTAGTACAAGATCTGCACTAGGTAATGCAACCCCACATATTCTTGCTTTCTTTGTACATGGGTTTTGAGGTTAGCATATGGGCTATGCACTCCTGTGTGTTTGTGAGCTTGCAATCATGTAATGAATAGCCTTTGTAGCAACTCTGGAAGAAGAAGAAAAAGAAAAAGAAAAAGAATAAAAGAATAATTAAAAAAAAAACACGAAGTAGAAGAAAAAAATTTCTTTCTTCTCTTCTGCACACCATCATTACATGCGTGGATGCGAATCACTCTATACTGTCGTTACTGGCGCAGTCATCATCGCCACCATTTGGTGTCGTTCGTCGTTCGTTACAGTTGCCATTTGGTGTTCTTTACTATCCATCGTAATCAACATCCATTGCGATTTGTCGCAATTCTGTTAACGGTGCCATGTGTCATAATTTCGTTCAACGTCCGTTAGCTTCTGTCTATCCGATTCCATCCGTTCAACCCCTTCCGTCCGCCAACGTCCGTCCGTTGCCATTCATCCACGTCGACGCACCATATTTTTCAAATCGTATGTACTACATACATACATATTCGATACCTTTCCATTACAATTACATTTAATTGCATAGGTTGTGTTAAAATTTTGTAGTTAGTGCTCTATATTGCTACACAATTTTGGGGCATGGGACAATACCATGTCTTCAGATAATGAGAACACTATCGTTTAGCTAGAGCCAAAGTATCAGCTTCAAAGTAACACATAATCATTTGATCCAATTTATTTTAGCTCATTATTTTCACGATGGTACCATCAAATGTCTACAACACCACTGTCATCTAGTATAACGCCTACCAAAAATTTAGGTTTAGGTTAGACTACATCAACGATACATCAAAGACCATTTAGAGGGGTTATGTCGCAACCTTAGCTTTGGGCTTGCGACCAAAACAAAGGGGTTGTAAGGTTGCGGGCCAAGAGGAAGGAAGCCCGGGAGTCAAAGCAAAGGCATTGCAAGGGTGCGGGCCAAGAGGAAGCTGGGGAGTCACATCACATATTCCTGGGAGTGTAAGAGAGTGTAAGAAAGTGTGAGGGAGTGTGAGGGAGTGTGAGGGAGTGAACACTCACACTCCCAAGGTAACTCCCACTTTGGGAGATGGAGTCCCGGTGGACTCCCAAAACTTCAAAGAGCAATTTGAGAGGTCAAAATGAAATGGCTTGTCGCATTTTTTATATAATTGGAAAAGCTCTTAAAATGTAGATGTCTAAAATGGGCTCGCATTGCTCATTGAGACATTTGAAACACAAGTTATGGCCAAAAGAAGGGCCAGGAGTCAAATTGCCAATTTGACTCCCGACCAGAAAAAGTCGGGAATCGACCCAATTTATTTGTTTGCAGATGACATGCAATATACCGTTGGAAAGCTCTCGACGAGAGCTACAACTTTGCTTTAGACTACACCTCAATCGGAGGTTTGCTCGCAAAGTTATGGGGCTCCAAAGTCGCGGGAGTCCCAACTGGCGGGATTTCGGGACTCCCGGACTCCCACAAGGAGTCCCGGGAGAGAAAAACCATTTGGATGTATGCTTCGTGGCCAACCACAGAGTATACTATAAGGGGGAAGGTGGTGGCTTCCCCCAAGTCCGAGCCATGGTGAGTCTTGTGTGTCCGTGTTGCCTGTGGCTCGTCCTAACACCAAAGGTGTTCCAACTATGCACTAACCACTTTGTGTGGGTTATGTGCAGGCCCGTGTGAGTGAGTGAAGCTTGTTAACTCTTCCTAGTCCCATCCCGGAGCTCCAACACGCCCCTCTATCCCTCAAAGTGTTGTGAGCTAGGGAGCGTGGTCCGACTCCTCCCTCTTTCGATGTTTTCTACTTGGGCTCACATTTGAGTCCTTTAAGGAGTTGGGAGTGCGTTAGGTTAATAGTGGAATATGCCTACTATTGCATCAACTTTCACACCATCACCGTCTATTCCGTTACAAACCATTACCTCTACACCCAAATACACCATGGAGGTCAACAATTCCTTTTTTTGGAAAATTGAAAAATTCAGCGAAAGGCCAAGTACCATTTCTTTGAGGGAGTTCAGGGCAACTTTATCAACTATGGATTGTGAATTGGAGCTCAAGTATGGTGCTAATTACACTAATGCGTTTGCATTTAAACAATTAGCCCGTTATGTGCACTATGAGGCATTAGATGTCTACGGGTAACATTCTCTGAGGATTTTGGGCATCACCCAAATCCCGAATCTAGCTTATGCCATAGCCATCGCCACCACCTCTTAAGCTACATTGTAAGCTACCATCGCACATTATGGGACTGTGCTCAATAATCCAAATTGGTATCTACTTCAGTAAACCTTTCTCCTCATTGACTCATTGTTGTTACCGCAAACATTCCTCCCACCATCAATGCACTAATTTTTATTGATTGAGTGGGGGAATTCTTTCAAGTTTTTGAGTTGGAATTTTCGCTTAAAAATTTTGAAAAAAATTCTGGAGCTCGCCACCTTCTTTCGGCAAAAGGATGAAACCCTCAAAATGCTCTACAGGAGGTTACTCAAGCTTAAAGAGGATATCCAGAACATCACAAACCTGGAAGCTGCCCATTGGTATTTTCGTTTGTTGGAAGGTACTCCAACACCCCATGTGAAGTTTTTGCAATGGGTTTTTGCAGAATTTGGAAATTTGTACATTGTGTTGGATGTGTATAACATTTTTGAAAAGCTGAAAGTGGCTCATGCTGTCGCAACCCTAGCTTTGGGCTCGTAACCAAGGCAAAGGGGTTACAAGGTTGAGGGCCAAGAAGAAGCCTGGGAGTCACATCACATATTGTTGTGAGTGTAAGAAAGTGTGAAGGAGTATGAGGGAGTGAACCCTCACACTCCCAAGGCAATTCCCACTTTGGGAGATGGAGTCCTAATGGACTCCCGAAATTTCAGAGAGCAATTTTAGGGGTCAAAACGAAATGGCTTGTGGCATTCTTTATATCATTGGAAAACTCTTGGAACGTAGATGTCTAAAATGGGCTCGCATTGTTCATTTGGATAATAAACATAAGTTATGGCCAAAAAAAGGGTCGGGAGTCAAATTGCCAATTTGACTCCCGACTAGAAAATGTCAGGAGTCGAACCGATTTACTTGGTTGCAAGTGGCGTGCGACATACCATTGGAAAGTTCTCGACAAGAGTTACAACTTTGCTTTTGACCACATCTTGATTTGAGGTCTTCTCGCAAAGTTATGGGGCTCCAAAGTTGCAAAAGTCCCAACCAATGCGATTTCGAGACTCCCACTTGGGAGTCCCGGGAGAGAAAAGTCATTTGGATGTAGGTTCCGTGACCAACCACAAAGTATACTATAAGGGGGAAGGTGGTGGTTTCCCCCAAGTTCGGGCTGTGGTGAATCTACTATGTCCATGTTGCCCGTGGCTTGTCTTAGCACCAAAGGTGTTCCAACTATGCACTAACCATTTTGTCTGAGTTGTGTGTAGGCCCGTGTGAATGAATGAAGTCCCATCCCAGAGCTCCAACATGCCCCTGTACCCCTCAAAATGTTGTGAGCTAGGGAATGTGCCCCAACTCTTCTTTCTTTCGCTGTTTTTACGTGGACTCACATTTGAGTTCTTAAAGGAGTTGGGAGTGCATCACATGCACACTATGAGGCTAGTATTATGAGGCCTCCATCACGTTCAAGGCCTTAACCTCCACCAGTTGTGCCAACCACATCATCACATTCTTCTTCAAGGGCTAAAATGATGCATTTGGTTGCACCCATCCTACCTTCTTGTAACTATTATGGCAATCCTACCCAAAAAACTAGTGAATGCAATATTCCTTTCGAGGATCTTTTTTATGATTATTGTGAGGAAAATGGATATTAGGAAGTTATTTGTTTTGCCATGTTCTTGAAACGAAAGTAACTCCAATTATCACGGCAAAACTTGCCAGCATCTTCTACTGCCCCTCAACCAAAAACCAAGGCACTTTAGCCTTCCGCCCATGCTTTCCCCACCAAAGGTAATTCTAATAATAATGTTAAGAAGAAGAAACACAATGTTGACAAGAGGGAGGTGTTTGAAGCCCATGCAATTCAAGTTCAAACTCTACAAAATGAACTTGAATCATTGAGGGCCCAACTTGCTAATCTAAAAGGCAAGTATTTCTAACCAGCTAGTCATGCCCAATTTGTACAAGGTTCATGAACACAGGAGGGACCTCTTAGGTTGTTTTATGGCCTCTCAAATGATGCCATGGTTATGGAGTATGTTTTTTCCAGTGCACACAATTCTAGTCTCACATTAAAATTTGCCACTTCTTTTTGCCCTTCCTATTTCACGGCACAAGAGGCTAGTGTGGCACCAAGACTTTCTACCATTATGCATGTAATTCAAATTAATGGATTCGCATCTAGTTCAAATCTTATTACCAGGGCTAGAGGAGCTCGAGCAGTCATGCCACAATCTTTTGGTCCTTTCAACATGGAAGAAGAACACACTTTATTGATGAAGGGGGAGGAAACTATTACACCACAAGTTGCTAGGGCATCAAATTCTCGTGTCCAAAGAATACATGTACATTAGGAAAACACATAATTTTCCACTGATCAATTTATGGAGTGCGAACTTCAAATGCGTGAAGTGACACAAAAGCTTGTGAGTACACCGTTATTTTGTTTTGAGGATTTGAAACTAAACACTAGGGACATAATTGCAATATTAAAGGATACCTTGAACATTACATCAAGTCCTCTACCAATCCCTGATCCACATGCTACAGGGGTCCCATCCAACACTTTGGAGAGACACTCAATTAGCTCACATGTTGTAGATGGCACTTTAAACAAGGGTCCAAGGACCAAATTTGAAGCAAATTGAACTTTGAATTAAATCTTTCTTCACATTAAAAAAAAAAATTCCTTAAGTACAACAAGTGTATCTAAAGGTGTGGGGTTTAATTTGAAGGTCCAATATCAAAAATATGTGATTAACATGTGAAAAGATTAGATTAACCTTCAAAGTCTTTTATCTCTTCTTCTTTTCTTTCATGGTCTTTTCGAATTTATGTTTTTCTTTTTCTTTTTAACTCTTATTACACACAATGGATGAACGTAACACAAGATATTAATGGTTCTTATTTTTACTATGGTCATGCATCAAATGATTGCACAAGCAGTTGCATTGTAATGAATAGCTATTGGACATCCAATGTATGATGAATGCAATGTTACTTTTCATGGAGTTTGTTGACATGACATCAAAAGTTCATAACATGTGGAGGTATGAAAGGGTGGTGGGATGTATGAAAAATCAACTTTTAGGGAGCTTTTTTAAAAAGATGTTTTGGCAATGAACAAATTAAGCTATGACACATTTCATTCATTGATTAGAGTTGTGGGTCCAAATATTGAACAAAAAAATACACACATGAGAGAAAACATCCATTTTGAAACTAGAATAGCATGGCTTTTGCGCAACTAGGTAGTGGAAATTCTTTACAAATGTGTGGAAAGGTCTATGCCATTGTAGAAAGTACAACATCATTTAAAGGCACATCTAATGTGATTACCATTTATGGCACCCAAAAATTATACTTTGCATATTTAATTCCTTGAATCAATGTGGAGTAAACCCATTTCAATAATAATATGATTTTGGGTCTACCATTATTGAAATGGGTTTTACTCCACATTGATTCAAGGAATTAAATATGCAAAGTATAATTTTTGGGATTATGATTATGGGTGGGCAAGAAGTATCCATGATGAGGCTATTTTCCAAGTAAGAAGCCATGTGATGAAGGACAAATTCTTACCTTGTAAGTTGATAGGAGATGTTACTTATCCAATATGACTATGGTTTTATTATCCCTTCAAAGGTGAGAAAGATGGATTGTCAAGATACAAATCACATTGGAATTTTATATAATCTAGTACAAAGAATGTCAATGGAAAGCACTTTTGGAATGTTGAAAGGCATATTAAAAATTCTATTAAAAAAAGTAGACAGTCCATTAAGCCACATGCTAGACTTGGTCATGGTTTGCATATGTTTACACAACATGTGCATTATTGATTCAAGTGGCTTTGACATGGATTGGGCTTTGGAGGTTCAAAGATATGCACAAATTGAAGCAAATACAACATTTGGGAACTTGAAAGGAGATGAGTGAAAGCACATTAAGGTGTAACACTTTTAGGCACATGTGGAAGTCCATAATTATTTAAATTAACATTGCAAAGGTAATGTGAAGGTTACTTTGAATCACATAAGTCATTTTACAAGTTATCATTAAAAATTTATTATAAAAAAATTTTGAACCTTAATTTACCTTATGGAAAACTTAAATTTGAAAGATGAGCTTCTAAACTATTACTTCATTAAGTAAAGGACTTAATAAAAAATTCCATAATTCAAAGTATATAGAAAATTTTGATCATCAAAATCCTTCCAAAAAGTCTTCCTTGGTATCAATGTTATCACATCATATTACCATTGAGTCTTTTATTCATTAAAAGAAAATATATGAAGGTGCACGGAGTCCATGTTCATTGATTATGGACTAGTACAAGTTTTTAAGATTATTTTGAAAGTCCATTATGTGATGATTATTCAAAAACTATCCATGAAATTCATATAATGTGATTATAATACATATAACATTATAATGTTAAGTCCTTTTTTGTTTTAGTTGATTGTATTTACTCACATGGCCAATTACAAATTCCAAAATTTTGTAAGAATTGCCTTGTGACAACATTTTATGAACAATGTAGCGTGCTTTCACCCAACTAATATTTTTAAGGTGGTTGAAAAAATAATCAAACAAATGAAAAGGTTACAAAATCCAAGGATGGTGGATGGAGATGATAGAAATGACATGGAGGACATGGAAGAAATGGAACATCAAGGTGAAGATGAAAATCATGTGTGAGAAACATGGAAAATAATCCTAGCAAAAAAACAAAAGAAGAAAAAATCAAGAGGCCATTGATAGAAGCTATGGCAATTCATCATGTTTTAGCAAAAAACTTCTTTGAATCTAATTTGAAAAAAAAAAAAACAACGTTATCTTCCTAGATCCATATGATTTTGGGCCAAAATGTGATGAATGATTCATAGGTTCACATCTTATGTAACCTACAATTTATTTATGAGACGTTTAATTTGGGCATCCATGTTTATGAGTAAAACATTGGTTACAACAAATTATTGCGACACATGGTTGTATTTTTTTAGCCATGGTTCAAAAATGTTCATACACATTAAAATTTTGTTTTTTGTTATGTTTTTAAACCTCATCTAGGGTGAAAGGTTTCTCCATTGCCTCCTTACTACCCTCATCTTTTAAAACACTATCGAAATCTACTTGGAATTCTCAATTGCTTACAATTTTTTAAATTTCCTTTGCAGAAGCATCCACATGTTTCATCACATTTCATTTCGATGCCACCAACTATCCAGTGCGTCATAGAAGGGATATTCATGACAATCATTATTTGAAATTTTGTTTACAATCTTGTCGTCCTTATATTGTTTATAAATTGCATTAAACTTCTGCTTATAAGCAATTGGAGTCTTTGAAAATCCAAGGATGGGAGCCAACATTTGGGTGTGGAGTTTCAACCATGTATCCACCCATAAAAAAACAAACCAATTGAGATGAGAAGCCATGAAATACAAGCTGAAAACAATCCTTCAAATTAAAAAATCAGATATGTAATACATGGATAAAGCAAATGGAAAGCATTTCAAATTATTTGAACTAAAGATGGCTTGGTGGTTAACTTCTCTCCCTCCCCCCAAGGAAATGAAAGTTTAATCCCCATAGTGGCTAAATTGAACAAGTGCAAATGAGGGGAAAGGGGGGCAAGGGCAAAAGGGCAAAGGCAAAGGCCTTTACCTGATTTGAATATGATCTTTTGCAAAAAAAATTTCTTACTTGCTACAAATTTTTGACCTCAAATCAAATTATGTTAAACTAGGGTTTCAAAGTTGAATTTTTTTTCAAGGACGAAGACAAAATTTAGATTTTTTCTTGCATTTTTGGCAAATTCAAATTCCATTTTCCCTCTTAGAACAATAAAGTGTAGCACTTCACCATCCACCGAATTTTTTAATAGCTTTTTCACCTTTTTCATTTTTGTCTTTCACCACATTACTTTCTTTCTTGGTGCTCTCTTTTTTGGAATGGAAACCGGTTTAAGGATCTTTTGCAAATCCAAATCCCCTTCTAGTTGTGAAATCTGGTGCTTCAACCCTCCATTTTCTACCACACTTTCCAATTCACCTCCATTTCATGCACTTGGAAAGGTCTAAAAATGTATTCCTTTTAACAATCACCTTGTGAAAATCCACAAAACCAGCAATGTCAACTCTAAAATTTGTTTAAAATGGGAAAGCTTGTGTGCTCTGAACAATGTCTTCAATCCATAACATTTCTTCCATTCTCACAAAATTTAAGCAACAAGGATAAAAAAATAGTGAAAAAAAACAAAAAATGAAAAACAAACAACCTTGGACCTTGACTTACACTTCGGTTTTCCAAACTATGAGCTCTCCTTTAACCTTTTTTTTTGTTGGTTTGGACTACTTGGTTTTCCCTCCAAAGTGATGCCATGTAGGCTAAATCACAATTTGATTTGTCTTGGTCTGGGATCGTTGTCTAAAGGCCTTGGGACCAATTTAAAGCTTTTGACCAATAGGAATGTTTGATTTCATCGGACCCTCCTCTTTGGACCCTTGTCTAAAGTGGCCTTTACCCCAGACCTCATAGTTTGTGGCAAATGCCAACTTTGCCAAAATTAATTTAATTTTGGCAACTTGTTTTGGGTAATTTTGGCAAAATTGGCAGTGTGTGTATTTTAACGTGAGAAAGTGAATTTCAAGGGTTGCCGCCATCGTTTGTAGTGTTTTGACATTTGAAAAGGGCCTTTAAGTCCTAGGGTGAGGTTGAATCCGGCGTGACATTTTGGGAATGGCCTTCATCATGAGCATCATAAACCATGAGGGAAATACTATTATGGACCTAAGC
>Ga0116229_10000980_pt1 | contig 42696 bp, 35 predicted proteins | sample S1TSphgellanicum_3_FD_87313 | JGI IMG/M metagenome (GOLD analysis project Ga0116229, IMG submission 87313) | Host-associated microbial communities from peat moss isolated from Minnesota, USA - S1T2_Fc - Sphagnum magellanicum MG | ecosystem: Host-associated > Plants > Peat moss > Unclassified...
ATGTGGTATGTGAGTTAATTTCTTTGTTGTGTTGTATGGATGGGTTGTAAGTTTTGGGTGTGTGGTTGAATTTTTGGGTGGGGGGGAGGGGGGGGGGGTGGGTAGAATCATTTTGTAGACATAATGCACCGAATATTGAAATCAACATGTCTGTGGCCATTCATATTCAGATCTACGATAATTGAGCAATTGATAAGGCAAGCTTGTAAAGGTGGATCAATGTTTCCTTAGCTCTATCATTTAAGATTAATTATTTTAATTTTATTTTTTCAATTTGACAATGTCACTACTAGAAATTTTGTCTTTTGCAACTTGTTTTATGCAACTAAAAAATGTCGCATGCAACTCCAAAATAGTTGCATGTGAGATTTTTTAGTTGCATAAAACAAGTTGCAAAAGACAAAATTTCTAGTAGTGTGTGAACTCATGCTAGTTTACTGGGATTGTCAAAATAATTTGGTGTTTTTTTCCTTTCCAACCAAAGCTTTGAACATTCGTAAATCTCACACAAGTGTAACTCCAAAAATGGAAATGCACTTGGGAGTCATTGGGCTCCATCCCTTGCATTCTCCCCCATTTGTGAGAGTGTGTTTCACACCTAAACACACTCTCTTGGCCTCATGGGCCTTTGTACTCCACATTTAATTGCAAATTCAATGTTAGGGTTGTGACAACCATTGGAAAGGAATAGTGAATAATGTAAGATTTGAAAACAATTGGATGTCACTTTAAAGTGTTAGTAATTGAACTACAACTGGTAAATTTTATTCAATTCAATTAATTTTCTTCCCTCCCCCTATGGCCGACATTAATTATAGGCTTCATCAAAATTGAAAGTTTTCTTTTGAAAGTGTTGAACCTTACATTGTAATAGTTCAATCTAAGTTCCAATTTTCTTCTTTGGTGGACTTCATAGCCCCAATACCTCATAGTCGGCATTGAAAGAATTTCATTAATTGGTTGAAACATTTTTTTCGTGTGTTTTGTTGCTAGTAAAGCCCCAACACCTTATAGTTGGCACCAACTATAGGGAGATTTGTCTACATCATAGGAGGATAAGTTTCATTAACATTTCATTGTAGGATATATCATTTAAAAAAAATATTTCATAAGTTTTTTATGTCAATGGTTCACACCAACCGTTAGAACAAATGTTCACAAACATGCACCCAATGGTATTCATAAGTCCTTTTGTGTGTCTTTCAATTTACACCTCTTAGTATCACCTCCTCCAATAATATTTTTAATTATTTCTTTTTTTTGACATTTTCATTTTCATACCTTGTTGGTTAGGGTTACATTTGAATTATTGCAATTGTATGACTCAAATCTCATTTCATGAACAAAAGATTAAAGTGCTCATATAGAAACTGCAGGATGAAAATAAGGAGTTGAAGGTTAGCACAACACAAATGAAATCACATGCTACAAAACTATAAAAGTTGAAACAAAAGGTTGAAGTCTAGGTAACCATAGAGGCATTAAACAAGGATGAGGAGGCTAATGCATGGCCTAGCAGAAAATTTAAGAGGAGGAAATATAAAATGAGAAACCACAAAACCTCATAGAAAAAATAGCTCAAGAGAAGGAAATATAGATTAAAAAACCACAAGACTTCATAAGGGGGGGCCAAGAAGAGAAAAAACCATAGATAATTCAAGAATAAGAATAGGTGGAAACTATTCCAACAACAGAAAAAAAGGTATCCAAGATACATCCCATGGAAATAGAACCAAAAATTAAGTTCGTGGAAAAGGAGGTCCGAATTGTAGAACCACATGTGGGTACATAACCACTAGTTGCTAAACAAGTTGAGATTACAAAGATTATAGTGGAGGAGACATATGCTTAGAAGGTTGCAAAATACTTTCATTTCATTTTCTTTCATTTTCCAAGGATTTCGAAGACGAAATCCAAAGTATAGGGGGGGTAATGTTAAAGGGGTAAAATGATTACATGGTTTTAAATGAACAAGGCAGTTAGGATAAGGACTAATCATGGAGCATTGTAGATTTGAATTTTGAATTCTTGTTGATTTTAAATCATGATGATGTGACTTGGGATTGCCTAAAGGGGGAAGATTTGGGCAAAAGGAACTCATTTTGAGACACATAATTTTGGGGAGTAAAAATAATTTTAGGTATTTGTGAAGGATTCTTGCACACCTTTCAACTCAAAGACATGCAAGTACTCACAACCTTCATTCAAAATGGAACTAATACATAACTGTGTTTTGACGAATAAAAATGTGGTTCAATGGAATGTAAATAATCATACAAAAAAACCATTGCATTTTGTCCTTTTAGTAAGTATCAAAACATGTTTAGAAGAATCAACACTTATCATGACAAGTATGAAGAAGTAGTGTTGGTGTCATTGGCATTCACATTTTGGTAGTTTAACCCCCCTTCGTTCACTTTATCATAATGTCTTCAAACAAACTTTAATTCTAATATGCATAACAATGTTGAAAAGCTAATTTCAAAGGCAACATTGGCACAAAATTTCATGTGTTTTTTTTTGCAGTTTGGAAATATGCCTTAAAACCCGAGAGCTATTTTTACAATGTTGGGAAAAAACAACCTTAGAACCCTTGCTACTTCTAATAAATGTAGCTCCCTTATAGAAGCTTGGATGATGTTGAAACTTGGAAAAAAATCTTTTCCAACTTGTATTTTAAGATTGTTTGAAGTTTGACACAAATCCAATGATGGATTTGGGAAAAATATATATTTTTTAATAAAAATCCAGAAACTTGTCCATTAATAATATTCCATAAAACTCGAACTCCTTCTACTTTCTACACCTAATATTCTTTCATGCTCTTTTTGCTTGCACGTATCATTGTGTTCATGAACAACACACATTTACACAAACTCAACTAGCTCCTCCTTCTCACACATTCCTCTTACAACACATATAACATTTCACACACCAAATAAGCAAAAGAGTCTCAAGCTCCAAAAAGCCTTTCACTTGACCTTCCCTCAAGTTGATTTCCCTTGGTTAATGAAAACTTGTGAAAATCCTTCCTTCCAATCAAAGGCCTTTTTTCCCTTAATGAACCAATGGGATTTGATGATGAATCCACCCTTCAATGATGTTTAGGATGAAAATCCTTGTACCCAATGGAACACTAAAAAGGGTTCCATCCACCAATAAAATTAGGACAATAATCTTCATGACCAATGAATTTGGAAGATTCATCCTTCCTTTATTTTGGATATTTTGATGGGATACCTTGAGTTTGATTATTACCAATCCCATCCATTTGACTTATCATCCTAATTTTCATCTTAATTCTTTTAGAGTAATTAACCTTTATGAAAATTACCAATAGTAAGAAGTAACATCCTTTGGTTCTTCTTTCACCAAGTCAACTCAAAAGCATTAATAACCTTCCTCCTAGCCTATGTACTATTTACTTTTTTAGTACATACTAGTCACTCATTAACATTTACTAATTATTTGTGTAATACATAGTAAATTGTATTAGTTACTTATGAATAAATCTTCCTCTATAAGAATTCTTATGTACTATTTGGATTCACTGTTAAAACTAGGGCTTAATGAATCTATTGGAACTAAAGCATCAAGATTTTTTCATAGTTTCGTTGTCGTAACCTACACTATCGCAATTATGCCTACTTTAAATTCCCAGATAAAAACATCATCCTTCTTTTGAATGCAAGTCCAAGAATACTAATTTGTTTTCTATTGATGCAGGTAAGGATCAAACCATGACGAAGGATGTCACTACATCTTCATCTCTTCTGATCGCACTAGTATAAGATGAAGAACTTGAAAAAGCACCAATTGACATGAATGTTTCCCAACAACCGCACAAAGAAGAATTAATCGAAAAGGTGGTGCGCATTTGAGTGGCTTAATTAATGTGGTATTGTCGTGTGTCATTTAATGTTCATGCTCTTACCATCTACCTAAAATTTAATTCCTACCTTAAGAACTAGGCTTGAAATATTTGATGAGTGTTGATGCAAAGATGACAACGTTTGTATTTTTTGTAGGACCTAGGTCCCTAGTGATGGACATTATTGTTGGCTCAAAGGTCCAATAAACCCATTGCCAATGGAATAAGGAGTTGAATACCTTGTTCAGACCATTTGCCGACTGATCGAATTTCTATGGCTATGAAGATTTGCTAGGCTTTGGTTTAGGCTATAAAAGTTTTGTTGTCCTATCCTTCATAGGATTTATTAGTACATACATAATTTTCCTACATACCCATCAATAAAGTATCGTGTTTATTTACGAAACACCATTGTACTTCCAACCTTCACTTAATCAACTTGATTTTTTATATTCAACTATATTCATAAGATTGGTTTTATGGATGTTTCCTTTGTAAATGGTCAAATCCAAAACTAGGCCTATAACTTATATAATACTACAAATATTTTTAATGTGTTGCAACCCAGGAAGCAAGGCTTTAAGGCAGAGCGAATCCAGAAACTATAGCAAATCAAACATAAAAGGATAAGGCCACATTGCGTTCACGACTAAGTGTGAAGTGCAAAGGCCCATGAGGCCAAAAATATGTTTAGGTGTAAAACAGACTCTCATAAATGAGTGATAATGCAAGGGATGAAGCTTAATGATTCCCAAGTGCACTCCCACTTTGGGAGTTGCAAATGTTCAGAGCCTTGGTTGAAAAGACAAACAAGCACCAAATTGGGCCCCCATGACACCATCAAAAATTTCTTGAAATGTAGATGTTTAAAATGCCCTCACATTGTTCATTTAGACCTAATTTGCATGAGTTATGATCGAAAGAAGGGGCGGAAGTCAAATTGGGAATTTGACTCCTAACCACAAATCCCTTGAAAGTAGGGGGCCAAATGAAGTCTGATTGGGGCGTGTTATATATAGTTAAAAAGATCTTTTTGAAGGTTATAAGATATTACCCTTGCATTCTCAACACAAACTTGATTTGAAAAATATATGACTGTCCAAAATTTTGGGACAACAAAAGTCCCAATTTTGGGAGTCATGGGGAAAAACGACATTTGGATGTAGTCCCCATAGAGAGGCATAGAGTATACTATAGGGGAGGGGAGTGGTGCCTCTTCTCAAAGGTTTTGGGCCATGTAAAAATTGTGCTTGAGGTTGTCCCTACTAAATCCGCCACACCATTTTCATTCAATTTGCATTAACCACCCTATTTTCTTGGTTGTGTAGGTTGACTTCATCTTGAACTCTCACTTGTGAGTTCATCCTAGTCCCATCCTAGAATTCCAACACACTTTCCTACCCTAGAAGTGTTACAAATGAGGGAACGTGACCCAATTATCTTCTTCTCCATTGTTTTATTCTCGGACCCACCTTTGGGTCTCTTGAGGAGTTTGGGGGCACATCACCTATGATGATCAAGTTCTTCCCCAATCATGAATCACCTTGGCATTCCTTAACCAAAGTTGACCAAGTAACATGGAATAATTGCCATCTAACACATTGTTCCATGTAATGGTGAACGTTGCAATGTGTGGAATTCCATGTATATGTACTTTTAAGTTGCAAATGGTTCTTTTCGGCTTTGTCAAATTCTGATTCGCCATTCAGAGCATATAAGGAATGGGTTTAGGGGAAGGTAACCCTAACCATTTCCTCTGATCCTCTATGATAAATTGGCATTAGAACCTTCGTCTAATAACACATTATCCACCGAATTTTTCCCTACATGTACTTAGATAACTACCATGTGAAGGTTGATGGCAACTAAAGCCATTGTTAAAATCAATGGTACAAAGGGGATTTCGATTTTTGTTCCGAAAAGATTTTAGAAAAAAAAAGTTATTTTAAGTCTAATGTAAGCTTAAAGAGTTACCTGAGGGTTAACGTATGTTTATTTTTGAGTAACTGATCTCCAATAACTTATTGAATTGGAACTGATTCTTTTGCAGCTCTTCATGCATTAGTTTTAATTTTTGAATTGGGATTGGCATGTATGGCATATTTTGGCTCTTGGCATTTGTTCGTTTATGGGCAATCATTTAATGGTTTCTAATGTTGGAAGTGGCAATGGTGGTTCCTCTTTCTGTAGTTGTTCGATAACATCTTTAAATGATTTCTAAAGTTATTCTTCCTTTTGTTGGTTTGTAACAATCTTGTTTTGCTTAGTCTCCTTTTCCTTAAAGGCGTCAACTTTAGAGACTTGATTTTTAATAGTTACAACTAACACCATGTTAACTGCTACATTCTCCTTTTTCGGTTCAAAGTTTGCCTTCTTGTTTTTGAGCATTTCCAAGGCTGCTTACCAATGCGGGTAGTCGAAAATCTTATGATCCGGACCACCACAAATGAAACAAGAGTACTGAATGGTAGTATTATTGATTTTGTTATTTTGGTTTCCTTTACATGGAATTCTAATTATTTTCAATTGAATAAAAACTTCATCCACATGTACTTCCTTTTTCTCCTTGAATCAATTGTTCGAATTTTCTGGGCTTTAATGGTAGTGTTTTTTGGTATGACTTGATTTTAATTACATACTAACTCACTCTTCCTTGAATCTACAATTTTATCCGGCTTTGGTGGAGGTTCCAATAATTTCTTGTACTCCTTAGCATCACCCATGCTCTCTTCACATATCACCACAACTTCTTTGTGGAGAAACAAAATATTTGTTTTATGGGTATTAACCTGGCGCAAAAGAATGTCATAAGCAAATTGTCATCTACTTTATGATTCAAGCAATTTGTGAGTTTCAATATACATTCATAGCATACTTCCACTTTTTTGTCTAATGTTTGTTTGATGATTTTCAAAACCATACACACTTATTCGTCTATTTGGACCTTTCAATACTATCTGCAGAAAAATGTGCATCCAAGGTGATATTACATGAAATTCTCCCCCCATTCTGAAATTGCATCCTTCAAAGTGAAGCAAAATAGGTTAACTATGTCTAGATCATTTCTCTCTCCATTAGCTTGGATGGCCTTTTGAAACACTCAAACATGGGCATCAAGGTCAGTCCTTGGCATTATAAATAGGGTAAGGAAGTGATTCTTGGTTGGTAGGTGCCACTGGAAGTAGATTAGGTGCCATTGGGTACCATGTCATCAACAATGTGCCCATCCAAGGTCCCCTTGTGGGTGTGGTCATGGCTAAAGTCGATCATCTTGGAGGTTCTCTTCCACCCTCCACTGATTCAACACCCACTTTCGCTCTTTTCGAATTAAAAGCTTTTCACGATACTTGCTCATGTGCCTTGGTTGAATGATTGGGTCCTTTGGGTTATCCTTTGCTTGAAGGTTTGGAAGATCCTTCACCTACATTTGGTGGGCCTCCACCATTAGCCTCAACCATGGTCATTATGAGCGTAGCCACATTATATCTTGGCATCATACCTAGCCAACCCCATCCTAGTGTTGCAACTGGTCTCCCCCTTGATAGGGTTGTCCCATCATGGGCCAGTAAAGCTGGATGGAAGCCGATGCCGAAAAGAAGCCATAGCCCTCTAGGGAAGGAAAATAATTTCCCGTGGGATTCAAAAATCTTGGAAATTTACCCCTATTTCCACCAATATCCAAGTGTGAACCGGAAATTCTTGGTATAATAGTTATGGGGGGTTTCCTAGAGGACGTGAAATTGGCAATCCTAGCTAAACTTCAACTTAATTAGATCTATAGTGATAGTTGGTTAATAAATGCTTCAACCCATGATAGATTGAACACACACAAAGGGAAACTTCCACATTGAAAACAGAAGTTATTGGATTCATTGGGTGAAATTCATCTAATGAAATTCATCCTCGCTCACGAAACTCATTCTCAATGAATGATTGCTACGGTTATGTCCAAGGTATCTCTCTCCTAAAAGTGCCTTAGCTCCTCCAAATGCTCTCAGGTTTGATTCAAATTAATCTTCGAAGTGGTTGAACTAGGTAGCACTCCTTCATTGACACACTCTGAAGCTTCTTGATAGACTCATATGTGAGTCTAATGTGAAAACAATGGAAGGATAAGGAGTTGGGGCATGCTCCTTAGCTCGCAACACTTCAGGGGTAGAGGGGCGTATTAGAGCTTTGGGATGGGGACTAGGATGAAGGATAAGTAGGTTAATTATTCACACAGACTTGCACAAACCAAACAACAAGTTGGTTAATGCATAGTTGGAGCACTTTTGGTGCACGAATGAGCCACATGTAAACATGGACTCACAAGCTCACCATGGCCCGAACTTAGGGGAAGCCACCACCTTATGATATTATTTATGCCCAGTCACGGGGCCAGCACCCAAATTTCATTTTGTCCTAGGACTCCCAAGTTGGGAGTCCCAAAATTCATGAAATTGAGACTCTTGCAACTTTGGAGGCCCATAACTTTGTGTGCAAATCTCTGATTGAAGTGAAATGTAAAGCCAAGTTGTAGCCATGGTCAAGAGCTTTCTAACGATATGTGGCACACCACCTACACGTGACCTACATGCAAATAAATCAAGGTGATTCTTAACTTTTAGTGGTCGGGAGTCAAATTGGCAATTTGACTCTCGACCCTTCTGTTGGCCATAACTTGTGTTTTAAGTACCAAAATGGATCATGCAAACCCATTCTGTACATCTAAATCCCAAGATATTTGTAATGGTATAAGGTAATCTTCAATCCAATGAGTTTTGACCCCTACAACTACCTTTTAAAATTCGAGAGTTGTAATTTGAGGCGTCCCAAAGTGGGAGCCCACTTGGGAGGGTGTGGGTTCATTTCCTCTCACTCTCCTACACTCTTGAGAGCATGAAATGTGACTTTCGGGCTTTAGTCTAGGCCCGCATCTTTGCAAGCCTTTGCTTTAGTTGCAAGCCCAAAACTAGGGTTGCGATATTCATGGTACCAAAAAGTTGGATTTTCGATAGGTTCCCACATGGGTTCCCAAGAGACTATTTGTTGTAACATAATGAGCATTAGTCTCAGGAGAGGTTCTCCCATCAATTTTGATAGTTGAACTAGTATAATGTCTAATTTTATTTTTTCAGTTGTTATTTCCAATGTTACGTTACTATGAAATGTAACGACAATTTTGTTGTCCATTTTTAATAGATCCAGTTTAAAAATTGGTTGCCCATTTCTTACACTTTCTTATAAGACTTCATCCAACTTCTTTTGCATACCTTTCCTCATAGTAGTTTACATAATACACCCAAACAAAATATGGTAAATAGTTTATTATTATTATTATTTTATGTTATTGTGTTAAAACAAAAACATTTAATGGAAAGCAAATAGAAAAAATATTAAATAAAAATTAGAAAGCTATAATCCTCATGATATCAGACTAAAAAGATTAATTTTGAATAAAATCAAATAGTTTTATCCCTATGCCAAACTTTAAAGTCACAAAACCAAGTATTTTGGTTCTGTATCCGCGATATCGATATGGTCGCCAAATGTTAAGGCCATCCAGTAAATAATCAAGTTTGGAGGTGAAGTGAAACAAAAATTTAATTAATTTATGTTCAATGGATGATCTTAAAAATCACCAAATATGGCTACCGATAAATCAAATATCGCATAGTTTTTGATAGGGAACACACCCTACGAGATTTGAAATAGGAGTGGACATGTGCAACCACTTTGAATATCAAAGACTTAAACACAAAACTTCAATGGAAGAATCAAGGTAAGAACAAAAAAAATCCACATTGAATATACACACTTGGATACATAAAACTTTGTGGGGAAGTCCCACTTTGGAACAAGAAACTAATTACTTAAAAAAGAAGGTAATAAAAGCTCAAAAGGTCTGAACTTCTTCCATATTTAGGTTGAAAAAACTTCATACAATCTTTCTCTTGGTCAAATATTCAAAAATTTAATTCCCCCCCAAAATATATACATTCCAAACCTTATAAAAAAAAAATCTTAATTACTAGTCTAACTGATCATTTTTAGATTTTTGGTTTTTAAAATAAGCATATCTAACTCCAATTTTGGTTTTAAAAAATCCAGTTTCAGTTCTAGAAATCCAATTTCAATTTACACAAATCCCATTTTGATTTACACAAATCTAGTTTCAATTCCATAAACCTGATTTCAATTACAAAAATGTTTCACTTCAATAATAATTTTTAAACTTTCGAGAGTATTAGTTAAGTATTAGCTAATGATTATTTCAATGGTATGTTATGACTGTTTAAATTTTGAATTATTTGGTATAAGACTAGAAAATAGACCTATTCAAAAGGATTTTTTGATGTTATTTTGATTTTGTGTTTCTCTTTCACTAAAACATGAAAGCATTTTGTTTCAACAAATTTTTTTTTGAAGCTATGTGTAATTTAAGTACATGTTAGTTGAGGAATTATAAATAAATTTAGAATTTTTAGTGTTAATGTACTTGTTATTTTAAAAACCAATTGTTGAAAAAATTCAAAGTTGAAAACTTAATGGGAATAAAAATCAATTAACATTTAGTGTCCACATAGTGTATCAAAAAATTAAACTAATCATGTTTAGAATTTTTGGTTATAATTAATGATTTTAGTAGATCAAATTGAAAAGTAATTAAGCTTGAAATTTTGATTTGTATTATGTTTTGCTTGTTTTTGTAAAAATTTAAAATTGTAAGTTTTTTAAAATTTAATTTGAAAGCATTAGAAGATAGGGCGAGGTTTATGTAAAGTTTTTGAAGTAAATTAGGAGCCCAATTTGTAAAAAAACAAAATTTATAAACTCATGACTACTGGGTAGCTAAAGGTCATTTTGAATTTTTAATGGTAAAAAATAATGTAAAGTTTTTCCTAGAACTTGTTGATTTCAAAAGATATCAAGGGTAATCACTAAAAGTGTTAAAAAATAACTAAAATAGGTCACACATCAACTTTGATGCGCTCCCAAGTCCCTAGTTAGACCCAAGTTGGGTCTAACTTACTTTCACAGTAGAATTATGAGGAACTTGGGGCACGTTCCAAGCTCTTAGCACTAAAAGGGGTAGAAGGGCGTACTGAAGCTCCGGGATGGGACTAGGGAGAATGACAAGTTATTCACTTACTCGAACCTGCATCAAACCAACCAACAAGTTGGTTAATTCACATTCTGGAACACCCTTGGTGCTAGGACAAGCCATGGGCAACTCTGGACTCATTTGACTCACCACGGTCTGGACTCAAGGGAAGCCACCACCTTCCCTCATATAGTATAGTCTGTGCGTTTCCGTGGCACCCACATCCAAATGGCTTTTTGTCCCGGGATTCCCAAGGAGGAGTCCCGAAACTGTCCCAGTTTGGACTCCTTGGACTTTGCGAGATCATAACTCTTTGCTTAGACCTTCGATTGGGATGAGGTCTACAGCAAAGTTGTAGTTCTCCTTGAGAGCTTTCCAACGGTGTGTTGCAATCTACCTTCATGCACCGAGGTCGGGTCGATTCTAGACTTTTAATGGTCAGGAGTCAAACTGGCAGTTTGACTCCCGACCCTTCTTTTTGCCATAACTTGTGCTGCAGATGTCCAAATGGTCTATGCAAGCCCATTTTAGACATTTACACTTCAATAGCTTTCCAATGATATAGAGAACACCCTAATGCAAGGTGTTTTGACCCCTGTAATCAAACTCTGAAGTTGCAGGAGTACCGGAGGACTCCCAAATCTCAACTTTGGGAGTGTGAGTTTCATCCTCACATTTTTTCAAAGTAGGGTTACGATAAACTTATTCTAGAATCTGCACAATAACAAGATGAACAAGTGCAACCTATGAGAAATGAACTTGTGAAACACGGATGTTGCACAAAGGGGAAAAACCAATGAGTAACATAAAAATGCACTCGACAAGTTGTGCAGAAAGACCTAGCTGCATTCTCAACCACTCATCAAGTAACACCACAAACATTAACCCAACCGCATGTAATGAGTGTTCATCACGATGATAATCATGAACATGTTTAACCATTTAATGAAGTTGTCTCTACAAGACAACCATGGTGATTTGCAACCCCAAATTATTAATTACCGAAAATGGGTGCACCTACACCAATTGCAATATTTGTTGGTTTTCAAAAGCAACCACCAAACACCATTATCAATTTGGTACCCATTAATTTGAAAATGGAACAACTCCAACTACTCAACAAGTTGGAGCAACTTTATCGCATTGACCAAAGACCTTCTAATCAATCAGTTTCCATACCAAATTTGCAACCTATTGAACCCCAAGCAAAACCAATGATTTTTTGGCAAGAAACCACATACCAACAAGGCACCTAGCCAGTGAGATCATACTTGGTCAAGGTGAAAAATCACAAGTTCCACATCATAGATCAGTTTCAAGAAGAAAGCAAGGTGTTGGAACTATAACATGTTCGTATTGTCAATAGGTGGGACACATGTTCAACCATTTCCCATTTTTTTATGGTAGATTAGTTATTAAGGGAGGAGGTGATGAATGTTCATCAACCTGTTCTTCCCACCATTACAACAGTACTACCCAATGTGTCTATATTAGAAACTCAAGCCATGAATCCTAGTATAGGTCATACAATAGTACCTATTAATTATCAAACAACTTGGTCACAACCTATTACACTAATCATACTAAGCAAAACCAGTGTGCTACCTATTTCAACATACCCAATGTGGTATAATGCCATACCCCTTTTGTGCCTTTAAATCATAGTTTATATCTAGCATACCCAATTGGAACAAAAGGACTTGATGCTTTGATCTTTAAGAATTATACAAGTTATGTACCTGGGTATGTGTACCCAATACTTGAACAACCTATTGTACCACCTAAATTCACATCACATATTGTTGGAAATCAATTTCCTATAATGGTTCAGCTAGTAACCAATATGGACAAAAGACCTATTCAACAATCTATTATAGCACCAACATTAACCATTGTATAGGTTAACACCAGTTTACCAACTTATGTACCTAGAGGCTATGCTCATCAACCACCAAATGGAAGACAACCTAGAGATTCACCTGGAGGAAGTTCACCCGGATGAAATTCACTTGGAGGAACACCCTTTAATATACATGTTGGATCATTCAAATGGCCAACACCTAACCCATGCATGTTTATACCACCATGATATCAACCACCTATTGTGCAACCTATGCCAAAACTAGCAACCAAGTTGCCATATAAGAAGCTACAATATCCAACATATGTCAAAGATACTAATCCGGATGCTCACATCAAAGTGTTCAAGAAGGCCATTAAAGTTATTGGTGAAACCATGGAAGGTGACATCAACCTATTTGGCTTCATTCTAAAAGAAAATATCTTTGAATGGGGTGAAAACTTTGTTCAAGACCATTTAAATTGCACTTTTGAAGAGTTGGAGCAAAACATTTTGCAAGCGATTCATAACTATGAAAAACAATGAAGATGCTTATATGCAATTGCAAAACATACAACAACAAACCATCAAATGTGTTGAAGTTTATTATGAATGTTTATTGAAATTAACTAACTATTTATAAGTTAAAGAAACAAATGTTTTTATCACCATTATTTTCAAAAGAGGTTTATTACCTTTAGATTAACAACAACAAGAATGATGAGATATACCTTAATTAAACACAAGGAAGCTATTGTAGTATGTGAAGAAAGTGGACATGTTAGTTTGAATTATAATGATCTATTAACCACACTAGAGGTTAATATAGTAGCTAAACCTTTAATAGTTGTTGTTATAGCCAAATCATCATTAACATGTGCCAATTATGGTAAAATAGGTCATACACTTGAGACCTATCATAGTAGGAAAGAGAGGTATTAGTTGCACCAATCACCACAGTCAAGTCTACAGAACATGTAGTAGAAACTAAAACACAACTTGCTATATCAATTATAATACCTATTTGATATCCTTGTATAATTTATCCTAGTGCAAAACATAGATATGGATAATGTCCCAAGAAGATTAAAGTACAAAACATGTGCAGAACTAAACATGTTAGTTTTAATGTTATAACAACACCTAAACCGTTTAAACCTAACAATGTGCTAGTCAATGTTTTAGTTGTTGTTACTACTCGTAGTCAAAAACCAAAACAACAAGTGTTGAAAGAAAGAGAACTAGTTAAAGCTAAAGGAGTTGAAGATTGGCAATGAGAAGAATGTCTACTTGAGATTCATTTATTGAAACTGAAAGACAACTACAACATGGTGGGATTGAAAAACAAGAAAACTAGTTAAAGTTAAAGGAACCAAAGATTGGCAATGAAAAGAACGTCCACTCAGGATCCATTTAATGAAACTGAAAGACAACTACAATGTGGTGGGATTGAAAAGCAACCTACTACAACAAATGAAAAGCCATTGCGGAATAATTGGGTTGGACTACTTAATAATACTTCTACAGTTCAATCGGTTGAAAATAATTAAACCAGTGATGTAAACCAACAACATGTGATCCTAGAATAAATTACAACAAAAAAGACTTTAGAAAAAATTCTAAAGGATATCAGTAAGCAAGTCTTGGAAACCAAGTATATTTTGAACTTGGGACAATTGTTGCATATGATACCTAATAGCAAACACTACATATTTAACCTAATACCATTAAAACTAGCTTTACCATAACCAATAGTTGCTTCAGTTGCCACTGATCATTAGATGGCAATGATATAAGTTCAAACATGAAAGAACTTCATAAAAGGTAACTTTTAGATGGTGGCTCTAGAGTTAATATCATTACGAAAAATTGGAAAATGGAGTTAGGTTTGTGAAAACCAAAATCAGCATCATACAACTTATGCATGGCTCATCAAACCATTGCTAAACCTTTAGGCTAGGTCTAATCAAAGATCTTAAATTTTTGTCCATGGAATTCCTTATGCGATAACTTTTATTTTGATATATTGCAGTGTCCTAGATTCTAGATATTCTATGTTGTTAAGATGTCCTTGGTTGAAAGATGCCAAAGTGTCTCATAATTGGGGCAACAATACTATCACTATACAAGGAATGGGTACAATCAGAACTATACCTATTACAAAGAAACTTGGAGCACCAACTAAGCGTCCAAAAGTGTTAGTTTGTTACAATTTCCATTCTAAAATATCTAACAAGGAAAAATATTTAATGTTTGCTACTAAACCATGATTGCTTTCAATAGGAACCATGTTTGTTCCTACACCAATTAGGTCAGGGCAATCTGTTAGTTTGATTTCATCAACATATTTGAACTTAATTGAACATGTATATGTATATGTTGAATCAATATATGTACTACCTATTCTATATGATAAACTTGTTGAAACGATATTTGTATTATTTATTCAAATAGCTATACCCCTTGATACTTTCAAACCACATTTACCAAAAACTTTCTTCTAACCTAAACTTGGAGAATTGGAAATTGAGGAGATGCCTACTCAAATAAGAGTTCAAAACCTTCACATTGTTGGTTAGATTATCACCGAAGAAAAGCAATTAACCAATATCAACTTGGGTTCTAAAGAAAACCTACAACAAGTTAAGGTTAGCATTGATTTAAAACCTATTGTTAGTTCCCAATTAATTGAATTGCTAAAGGTGTTCAAAGACATCTTTGTGTGGACTTACAAAGACTTGAAAGGCATACCACCTAAGATAATTCAACATCGAATTGAGTTGGATGTGTTGATACCATTTGTTCATCAAGCAAGGTATCAGTTGAATTCTAACTATGCAACCATTGTCAAATAGGATATTGACAAATTATTTGTTGTAGGTTTTATTAAACGTGTTGAAGAGGCTACTTAACGCACTCCCAACTCCTTGAAAGACTCAAATGGGAGTCCAAGTAGAATACAACGAAAGAGGGAGGAGTCGAGCCACACTCCCTAGCTCACAACACTTTGAGGGGTAGAGGGGCATGTTGGAGCTCCGAGATGGGAGTAGGACAAGTTGACAAGCTTCACTCACTCACACAGCCTGAACACAACCCACACAAAGTGGTTAGTGCATAGTTTGAGCACCTTTGGTGCTAAGACGAGCCACGGGCAACACGAACACACTAGACTCACCACGGCCCGGACTTGGGGAAGCCACCACCTTCCCCCTTATAGTATATTATGTGGCTGGCCACAGAGCCTACATCCAAATGGCTTTTCTCTCCCAGGACTCCCGAATGGGAGTCCCGAAATTGCGCCATGTGGGACTCCCACGACTTTGGAATCCCATAACTTTGCGAGAAGACCTCGGATCGCAATGCAGCCTAAAGCAAAGTTGTAGCTCTCATTGAAAGATTTTCAACGGCATGTCGCACGCCCTCTGCAGCTAAGTAAATCGGGTCGATTCCCGACTTTTTCTGGTCGAGAGTCGACTTGATAGTTTGACTCTCGGCCCTTCTTTTGGGCATAACTTGTATTTCAAATGTTCAAATGAGCAATGTGAGCCCATTTTAGACATTTAAGTTCTAAGAACTTTCCAATGATATAAAGAACGCCACATGCCATTGAGTTTTGACCCCTGAAATTGTTCTCTGAAGTTTCAAGAGTCCACCAGGACTCCATCTCCTAAAGTGGGAGTTGCCTTGGGAGTGTGAGGGTTCACTCCCTCACTCCCTCACACTTTCTTACACTCTCGGGAATATGTGATGTGACTCCCGGGCTTCTTCTTGGCCCGCACCCTTGCAACCTCTTTGCCTTGATTCCTGGGCTTCCCTTTGACCCATAACCTTGTAACCCTTTTGCCTTGGTTGCGAGCCTAAAGTTAGGGTTGCGACACAAATAGTGATTCAAATTACTACTATTGCAGGAAACCTAGGCACATGGTAAAAAATTGTTATCAAAGGGAACATGATGCATGAAATGGAAAGCTGTAATAAAAGAATTATGCATCAACTAACAATCAAGGTGATGAATAATTATTTGTGATGCAACACATGGCAAATTCAATGATAGGAGGTGTATCAGATAACAATGTCTGGTATGTGGATTCTGGAGCTTCAAACCACATGACTAGTCATGGAGATTGGTTTAAAGACACAAAGGATTTGAAGAGACTAGGGTTTGTGGAAACTAGTGATGACATTACACATCCCATCACACAAATTGGCAAGGTGCCATTGTCCATGCAAGATGGGCAAACAAAGTACTTGAAATATGTATTTCATGTTTCAACCATAACAAAAAATTTGGTCTCCGTAGGCCAAATGGTGGAACAAGGTTTACAAATGACATTCAACCCAAATGGATGTTTTGTGAAAGACATGAAAAACCAAGGCAAATTGATTGCAAAAGGGGAAAGGAATGGACGAATGTTCACCTTGGATGTGACCATGCTTAAGGTGAATTCCATGTTATTCACACATGGAAAAGGAACTGGACACATTGGAATTTGGCACAAGCGGCTTGGCCATGTTAATTTCCAATGTCTTAAGCTGATGGAGAAACAAAATCTTGTTGGAGGTCTTCCCAAATTTGGAATAGAAAAGGTGATGTCAAAAGTTTGTGAAACATGCCAATTGGGGAAGCAAGCTAGGCATCCATTCCCAGCTCAAACAACTCATGTAAGTTCCAAACCTTTGGAAATGATCCATTTAAATGTGTGGACCACAAAGACAGAATCCATTAGAGGATGCAAGTATTACGCGAGTTTCACTGATGACCACACAAGGAAGGTGTGGGTCTACTTCATGAAACACAAAGGTGAAGTGTTTCAACATTTTTTGAATTTCAAAACAATGGTGGAGAAGGAGAAGGGTGTGAGCATCAAGTCCCTAAGGTCCGATGGAGGGGGAAAGTATTTTTCAAATGAATTCAGTGAGTACTTGAAGGAACATGGAATTTAAAGGAAGTACTCATGTAGTTATTCCCCACGGCAGAATGGAGTTGTTGAAAGGAAAAACAGGCACATTGCAAAAATAGCACGTGGCATGTTGAATGAGAAGAATTTGCCAAATTACTTTTGGGTTGAAGCAATAGCAACTGTAGTCTATATCATGAATCGAACACCCATAGTTGTAGTTCATGGAATGACACCTAAAGAAAAATTCACAGGCAAGAAACCTGGTGTTTCACACCTTAGAGTGTTTAGTTGCATTGCATATGTGCATGTTCCTGGCGAGAAGAGATCAAAACTAGACCCAAAAGCTGAGAAGTGTATCTTCATTAGATATTTTCCAAAAAAAAAGGATATAGATGTTTCAATCCTTCCACTCGAAAATTACAAGTGAGTAGAGATGTTGTGTTTGATGAGATGATTAGTTGGTACTCAACACTGAAGATAGCAGAAGATGGAGAGGCTAAAATGGTGATGTTTCATCAAATGTGGAACAAAAATCACAATTAATCAATGGACCATAAAAGTCTTCAATTAGTGGGTCAAGTAGCACTCCATGGAAAGGACGATTAAGATCTTCAAACATTGTACATGGTAGTTCTCAAACATCATCTAGAAATCTTCATGTAGATGATGAATCAAGTGATTCAGAAAAGAGTGTGGGTGAAGAATCAAGAATCACTTCAATTACTACTCCCGGAGCTCGAATGGCCAAGAAAGCTTTGAAAACACATGACAACAACAATGGAGTACGAAGATTCACATGAGTCAAGTACCCTATACAAAGACTCACATATAATGGCTTTATAGCTCATCATTACGCATACATGGTGAGAGTTATACATGAGGTTGAACCCACTTGTTTTGAACAAGCGGTTGGAAACCTTAAGTGGGATAATGCCATGGATGAAAGAGATGGCGGCTTTGGATGCTAATGCTACTTGGGAATTGGTAGTTTTACCAAAGGACAAATAAGCAATTGGGTGCAAATGGGTGTACAAAGTCAAACACAATGTAGATGGATCTGTGAGTAAATACAAAGTAAGATTGGTTGCCAAAGGTTATGCCCAAACTTATGGCATAGACTATGAGGAGACCTATAGTCCAGTTGCCAAAATGATAATTGTAAGAGCAATCATTGCTATGGTAGTAGCAAAAGGATGGTCTTTACATCAAATGGATGTAAAAAATGATTTTCTTCATGGAGATTTACAGGAAGTGTACATGGAACAACCACCAGGTTATGTGGACCAAACACCACCTAATTTGGTTTGTAGGTTGAAGAAAACTTTGTACGGCTTGAAGCAAACACCTAGAGCTTCATTAAACAAAAAAGGTTAGTATCTTGTCACAAGTGGATTTCAAACATCCAATGCAAATTTTTCACTATATGTGAAAAAGACAAATCATGGGATTGTAATCATAGTCATCTATGTTGATGACTTGATTATCACAGGAGATAGTGATGCAGACATCTTTGATTTGAAGAAGCTTTTGAAGCAAAAATTTGAGATGAAGGATTTGGGGAAGTTGTGTTACTTCCTCGGCATTGAGGTAATCTAATCCCCTAATGGGATATGGTTACTACAAAGGCAATATGCCTTGAACAAATTGTCCGAATATGGGATGATGGGTTGCAAACCCATTTCAGTCCCATTGGAACAAAATGTGAAGTTAAGTGCAGATGAAGGAGACCTTGTGGAGGATACCACTATGTACAGACACATAGTGGGGAGTTTGATTTACATGACCATCACAAGGCCAAATTTGAGTTATGCAGTTGGAGTGGTAACTCAATTCATGCAAACACCACGAATGCCACATTTGGATGCAGTGAGGCACATACTAAGGTACATAAAACATACTTTGTAGTGTGGAATTTTTTATGAAGCTAAGAGCCAGTTATGAGTACATGGATACACGGATGTTAATTGGGCTAGCAATGTTTCAGATAAAAGATCGACCAGTGGTTTCATGTTTTTTTTGGAAGTGGTGATGTTAATTGGAGTAGTAAGAAACAACCAACAGTTGCACTATCAAGCACGGAGGTAGAATACAAAGGCGTAGCAATTGCTGCATGTGAAGTAGTTTGGTTACAAAAACTACTCTCAGATTTGGGATAGTCAGTGGATGCTCCTGTTGTCATTTATTGTCATAACATTAGTAGCATACTACTTGCTAACAACCCGATCTATCATGCTAGGACAAAGCACATTGAGGTGCACTACCATTTTATTAGAGAAAAAGTTCTAACAAAAGAAATTGACCTTATTCATGTCAGTACTGAAGGTCAAGTTGTTGACATTTTCACAAAGGCTTTAGGTACAGACAAGCTGAGGAAGTTTAGAAAAATGCTTGGTGTACTAGAAGTGGATTTGAGCTTGAGGGAGAATGTTAAGAATTCAAATTCAACTAGTTAGGTTTCATTAGTTACTGGAGTAAGAAAGTAATTAGGTTACTTTCACAAGGTTGAATTACTTTCTTTACTTATATTAGTTTGGTTATTTATGGTTTGGTCTTTTAGTTAAATACCTTGCTGTTGATGGTTTAATTTTATTTTCTTCATTACACAAGTTTGTGTATTTCATGTGATAAGAACCTTGAAGTGTTCTTGATGTTATGTTTCGTGTTGTGAACATATGTTGTAGTTTCCTTTTAATAAAGATTTATGTTTGCACTTGAGTAGATTTCCTATTTGTTAACACATTTGAGATGGGCTATTATCAATACTCTACCATGGATGAGTTGTGAAATCAAGGGGAAAATGGTAACTCCGCTTCTCACTTGTGTTTTCATTACATTTTAGTCTAGAGAATCATTTGCAAATAATTTTTCTCTTTCCCGACCTTGTAGATCTTATTAAGTTGGATGACTTTTCTTGTTTGCAAGACCGATGGATTCCAATTTCAAAAAATTCACTCAGGAATGGTGATCAGGTTTGGTGTTTTTTTGGAAGAGGATGATATCTTTTATAACCGTACTGATCTTGAGACAATGGAGAAGTCTAGCTAGCACATGTGTCCCATTTAGAAGAAGTTAGGAGATGCATGTGTCTGCATTAAGGCCTTTGATTAACCTATGCAGCCTTGTTAGCTCTTCTGTTGTTAACATGAATTCATCCACTGGTATGTTTGAGTATTCATGTTTTCAAGCTCAAATCATATTTTATGCTTTTTAAATATTTTAATATTTCCTGCCCTGATTGTTTTATAGGGAATTGCATTCAAGTTTATCAATCCATTGGATGTGATATCTTTGTCTTGGAACCAAATGATGATGTTTATGAAGAGGTCATCAAACCTCTTCTAGAGTAGGCTAAACCTTAGGTTAAGCTTGGCTTGACTACTTAGGAGCCCCCTGATTCCCTAGCCAAGAAGAGAGTGCAAGTAAATCTTTCAAAATTATTAATTATTATTATTGATTATGAGTAAGTTGAAATTATTCATCTTTTAATGCATCTTTTTTTTTAAAAATTCTTCCATTTCGATGATGATGTCATGTATGTTTTGCAAAGATATTCAACACGACCATTCTCATTTTGTTCCATTTTACACTTGGAGTGACTTTTTTCCAAGCCCCTCTACAAGTAAATCCTTGTTTGATTATGCAGAAGACATTGCTCGACACTTAACCTCCTTACCCTCTCCAAAATCATGTAAGACCTAAAGAACATTCAACATTAGAATGTTAAAGCTTATTAATTATGAGGCAACAAAGAGTTATTTGTAAAGCTTCATTTGCAATTTCCACTATTTTTTCTTCCCCCCTATGGTTAGTGTCAACCATAAGGGATGAGTTTGTTGGTCAAACAAATTCCATTTTTCTAATCTTTATAATTATCAAAAAAAATTAACTCTTTAAATGCATATATCAATCCATTCTTAAATTATCAAGACAATTATTAATCAATAGCAAATATATCCAACTTATGTCTAAATGATTATTCACTAGAAAATCCATTTAGGTAAAAGAATATCAATTTTCACTGCTTTAATGTGCCAAAGACCATTGCATATAACACTCCAATATGCAAGATTCTAGAACATCGATTTCCCAATAATAGTATAACCATTTCATAAGTTTATCAACATTTCATAGAATCGACCAACATTACTCTCATCTTTCAATTCTCAAATTCTAGCCTAGGGCCAAAATTATTACACCATCAATCTTTATATCATCAACAATTAGTATATTGGTTTTCAAGATTTTGTTTATATTCATTACTTATCCCATTTGTTTTTATCCTCCCCCCTATGATCGATACCAACCATAGGGGGCGGAGTTCATTAGTCATAGAAATTCCATTTATCTTGTTTTTATAGTTTCAAAAACATTGACTCTTCTAGTGCATATATCTTTCTGGTCTTGAATTATCAATAACAAATATTGATTAATAGCAAATCCAGCAAATATTTAAATGTATGTCCAACCTATGTATATAACTTATATTTAAAAATTTAGGGCCAATATATTTAACTTATATCCAACATGTATTTAAATGTTTGGATAATTTAGAAAAATCCACTCTCTTGATTAGCCATTTATTGAAGTTATGAATGGGGAAAATTTAATGGGCTCCTAATGAAAACTTGGAACTATCTAAATTGACAATTATTCATGTATTATCTACCCCCACATTTGAAACTTGATTATATTGTATCACTAATTGGAAATAAATATTCAATCAAATCCAAATATAGGGAAGGCATGAATCAGGGTTTTGTGGACAACATACTTTGTCAATTAACTGACTACAATTAATAAAGTATTAAAATCAAAAAAAAATTGTTTTAACTGTTTTATTTTTCATAATATCATTGTCGTTTTCCCACTATCCCATCTTTTTTTTTTGTTCAACACCCACTTCCCTCCAACTAACAACCTTTTTAAAGAAGCGACTAAAGCAATCACCATGATTATATGGAGAACATTAACCCAATAGATTATTTTTTCTATCCATTCACCACTCATACTTCATGGTGTAATCTTGGGTGTTGTCTCATTATGGCCCTCACATTGTTAATTTAAGGTTTCCATAGAGGCGTATAACCGATTCAACATATTTGTTCCCTTTTGTGTTGGACACGTTTATCCTATTTTCTATTTAGTTCACTTTTAGTATTTTATTCATAATAACATTTTCAACCTTTTGTTCCCTTGTAATTGAATTTAAACTTTTTTAGAGTCCTTGCCTTTGTGTTAATCAATTTTATTTATTTATATCCACTTTCAAATCCCAAGCCTTTTTGCACTATCATCGCGCTTTTTAAGGTGCTCCTTCACACTTATCCTTTGCTTGTGCACAATGGGGAGATATATCTTATTTATGATTGCATTTTGTTGACTACTGGGCATTGAGTTGATTCACCTATGACTTTGGATCTGGTCCATTACATATTTTATCAATAAACTTCTTCAAAATGTCCCAATGTTTATCTTGACACCCCTTTTGTTTCCTTAATTTGTATACATTGGAATTCAATAAATTGTGTGCACTATATAATCCAATTAAAGCCCAACCTCTAGTCAATATTAACTCATACATTATGCTCTCTTTTGTGGAATGTAGTGGATTACTCTTGCTTAATCATGTATAAAATTCTACGTATCATCACAAAAAATAAGAAACACATACTTACACCATTTTACACATCTTCAACTAAAAAAAATGAAACATTATTATTTTTAATCCATTGCATGTCTGTTCTTTACATGATGTGTTTTATCATGAGAAATCAATCACTTTTTTGTTTAAAATAGTAATGATGTGACAAGACTTCGCATTAGATTCTATACGTTGGACTTTCAACTGGATCCCAGTTATGCATCGCAATTATGAACACTTAGTAAGATTTTTAGTATGTTGTTTTATTTACAAAATAACTACACCATTGAAAATTTTGGAATGAAAAATTATGTTGAAACAACCTATAACTTTCTCCTGACATCTTCTTGTCTAACTACATCTATCCTTGCTTCAACTGATCTCATCTCTTACATCGACATGTTTGTTGCATTATATTCGTCATAGTCCTTAGGGAACAAATTGCATTCTTCCAAGTCACTTTCACTTTTAGACATATCAACAATGGATGGAAATTGTGAATCTATACTATCCCATTTCTTGCCCGTCATTCTTCTACTTAATGTTAACAAATAAAAGATCTAGTCAAGTGCAAACACAAATATTTATTGAAAGGAAACTAAAATATGATGTTCACAACATGAAACATAACATCAAGAACTCCTCAAGGTTCTTGTCACATCAAAGACACAAACTTGTGCAATGAAATAAAAAACCAAACCATCAACACTAAGGTTTTTAACTAACGACCAAACTAAAAATAAGTAAACTAATTTAGGTAAAGAAAAATAGTTAAACCTTGTGAAAGTAACCTAATTAATTTCCTACTCCGTAATTAATGAAAACCTAACTAATTGAGCTTGAATTCTCAACATTCCCCCTCAAGCTCAAGTGCACTTCTAGTACACCAAGCATTTTTTAAAACTTCATTAGCTTGTCTATACTTAAAGCCCTTGTCAACAACCTGATCCTTAGTACTAACACAAATAAGTTTAATTTCTTTTACTAAAACTTTTTCTTTGACAAAGTAATAGTGCACCTCAATGTACTTTGTCCTAGCATGATAGACCTAGTTGTCAGCAAGTAATATGTTATTTTGTAATCATAATAAATGACAATGGGAGCATCCATTGATTATCCCAAATTTGAAAGTAATTTTTGTAATCAAACTATTTCACATGCAGTGATTGCTATGTTTTTATACTCAACCTTTGTGCTTGATAGTGCAATTGTTGGTTTTTTTTGTTGCTCCAATTACCAACAACATTTTCAAAAGAAAACAAAAAACCATTGGTTGATATCTTATTTGAAACATTGGTTATTGGTTTCACAAAAATTCCACACTACAAAGTATGTTTTATGTACCTTAGTATGCGCCTCACTGCATCCAAATGTGGCTTTTGTGGTGTTTGCATGAATTGACTCACCACTCCAACTACATAACTCAAATCAAACCTTGTGATGGTCATGTAAATCAAATTCCCCATTATGCGTTTGTACATAATGGTATCTTCCACAAGGTCACCTTCATCAACACTTAACTTCACATTTCGCTCCTATGGAATTGAAATGGGTTTGCAACCTATCATCCCATATTGAGACAATTTGTTCAAAACATACTACCTTTGTAGTAACCATATCCCTTTAGGGGACTGATTACCAATGCTGATGAAGTAATGCAACTCTCCCAAATCCTTCATCTCAAACTTTTGTTTCAAAAGCTTCTTCAAATCAAAGATGTCTACATCACTATCTCTTATGACAATCAAGTCATCAACATAGATAACTATGATTACAATCCCACGATCTATCTTTTCCACGTAAAGTGAAAAATCCACATCAAATGTTTGAAATCCACTTGTGATAATACATTGACCTATCTTGTCTGACCAAGTTTTAGGTGTTTGCTTCAAGCCATACAAAGTATTTTTCAACCTACAAACCAAATTAGGATGTGTTCAGTCCACATAACTTAGTGGTTGTTCCATGTACATTTCTTTCTATGAATTTCGATGAAGAAAAACATTATTTACATCCATTTGATGTAAATACCATCCTTTTGTTGTTGCCATAACAATGATTATTCATACAATTGCCATTTTTGCAACTTGACTATAGGTCTCCTCATAGTCTATGCCATAAGTTTGGGCATAACCTTTACAGAGTGGGACAAGACAACAAAATGCATAGATGTTTAACCACCTTAGAAGCATAGATTATTCTAAAGGAACTACATGAAGGAATGGTTAGAGGACATTTTGCTATAGAAATTATTGCAAATAAAATTCTAGATGCAGGATATTGGTGGCCAACTTTATTCAAGGATACTCATGACTTTTGCAAAAGTTGTGATAAGTGTCAAAAAATTGGAAGACTTAAAACAAAAAGTCTGGCTAAGTTAGTAACAACACTTCCAGAGGAGCCTTTTACGAAGTGGGGTTTAGATTTTCTAGGTCCAATGAAACCAACAGGAAGATTAATAGGAACAAATACATTTTGGTAGCTACAAATTATGCAACCAAGTGGGTAGAGGCAAAGGCATTCAAACCAATACTACATAGTTACAACCAGATTTTTGTATGAGTATATTTTCACCAAATTTGGATGTCCATTGACCATAGTTACAAATCAAGGAGTACATTTCATCAATGACATAATAAAACATATGACAAAATATTTTTTGTTAAAGCATGTTAATTCTATTACATATTATCCACAGGGAAATGGACAAGCAAAGTTTACTAACAAAATCATTAGTAGATTATTAACCAAGTTGGTTAATGAGAAAAAAACAAATTTGAATGAACATCTTTCTATTAGTTTTGTTTTCATATAGGATCGTTTCCAAGGTGGCAACATGTTATACACCCTACCAATTAGTCTATGGTTTGCATCCTCTAATGCCAATAAAATATGTTTTGTCAACTATTAATAGGGACCACAGTAGAACCAACCACAATGTTAACAACTATAATTACAGAACTGGAAAAGTTATAAAAGAACAAATTGGAAGCTTATAACAATGTGGGAGCTAACCAGTGCAACAGATTTTTATGGAATGAATAGAAAAATACTGAGAAGAAGTTCCAATTTGGAGATTGTCTTATGGTTTCCTAAAGGAGAAAAACACATCTTGGCAAATTCAAGAAAAGATAGTTTGGTCCATTGAAGGTATAGTATTGCTTACCCAATAATATTTTTTTTATTGTTTCTATTACCAATTTTGAACCAAACCTAGTATTGGTCAATGTGAATAATGTATAAGTTGAAACCATACACATATGTGGATCAGACATTGAAGGGGATTCAAAGTTCAAAGGACTAGAAGTTTTTACAGTCAATAAATGAAAACTGCATGGAAGAAACATCTAAAGAAGATTCAGAAGATCAAAGAAAAAAAAAAACCATTTGGACTTATCAGATAATAATATCAAAACCTAGTAAATCTAATAAGTCAGTAGGTTACGAACAAATATTCAAACCATGGTTATATAGTTTCATAGTTATTGGATTATGGGGTAAATAAGTCATTGATGTTATAACAAGATTTTGTTGATATGATGATTCAACATAGGCCAAAAGGAATATATAATGTAGACTATACTAGGTCATTAGATTAAAGAATGTCATCAAAATTATTCAATGCCACATCCACATAATTTTTTGGTCAATAGTTGTTAATTGTAGCCCATGTTGATGTCAATATGAATTTAAATAGTAGACGACATATGTCAAATAATTTTAAAAAGTGCAAATCATTAAAACCTTGGTCTTAAAACGAAAAGTGAAATGTCATTTTATGAAACATGGTGATAACGTTTCAGAAGGCAACAAACACCAGAGTGACTATTTGTTTCTATTTTCTACAAGCATGTTTTAATCATTTTTTGTCTTTGGAATGAGTGTTGAAGAAAATCTAGTGGAGAAATTACAAAAACGGTCTAGAGTGAAATTGGAGAAGTTGAAAGAGGAGCAAGAGAAATTAAGAGAGCAACTAAAATTTACAAACATCTTGCATTCGCAATCTAGGTCTCCAAAAAGAGGTCTACCTTTTCCTTCTCTAGTTTATTCTTCTTCGTTTTCTCAAAAATCTTCTCCAATATCCAAGGTTGAAAGAGCTTTTGAAGCAATTAGAAAAAAGAAAAAAAAAAGATTATAAGGAAACATTGAGGAGATATAGCTTTAGGAAGCCCAAAAGATAGGCAAGTCCTAATGAGCAAGTCAGTCCCATTTCTATTTTAGATTCTAAGGAAGACTAGCAGAAGGACGATTTGCAACAACATCAACAATTGCCATTACATCAAGAGGAGCATACTTAGGAACACATTCCAGATAGAGTTCATATTCCTAATAAAAAACACATGAAGACAATAAATAAGCAAGTAATGGTTGTAAATATGCGTGGGAAGAAAGTGCATACTCATCAAGATGATGAAATTAGGTATGTTTTTACTCCAATAGAGCAAAGTTACAATAGCAATTTGAAGAACATTTTGCTTTAGACAAGCTTTGGAGAGGAAGAGAGAGCATGGGCAAACAGAGTTGGATTAGTAAGCATGTTTGAGATTGAGTGAAAACACCTCGCCACAACATTTTGGTTGAATTTTTGAACAATTGGAAGTTGGATCATGAACATAACAAAATCAAGGTTATGTTGGGGGATGGGCAAAGAACAATAGACAAACATGTATTGACAGAGGTTTTTAAAATATGCCATATAAAAGAGACAAAAACAGACCAAGCAGAAATGTCTGATGCCAGAATAGCATCAGCAGATATAGCAAATAGAGTCCTTGATACTTACAACATTAATGAAGGGTGGGTTGTGAAAAAGATGAGGTATGAGTATGCTAATAGAGTTGCTGCCATTTTGCCAATTATTTACCAAAAGGATAAGGTGCAATATTTTAGTAATAAGTCTACTATAATGATCTCTAAAGCAGATCATGGAGAGTCTATTAATTGGGCTATAATCATGTATTCTCAATTGGTCAAGGAATTGATCAAATGGGAAAAGTGTTGGAAAAATATGATTGAGGGAACAACCAAAAAGGATGTATGCCATTCTACCATAGTCCTAAAAGTTTTGTTTCAGAAGTGGTTTCCATTAGAAGGAGCAAAATCACAAGAGAATAATAAACATGCAGAACAGCTTCAAGAGACAAAAGAAGAAGAAACAATTTGAAGGAGAGGTTCGTTAAGAACAAAAAACCTTTGAACCCTACACACACCTGTCCTAAAAAGGAGAAACAACTAGAAATTAAGACAACTAGAAGAGTAGTTTTGATGTTTTAGTTTAATGATGATGAGCAAGGAAAAACTATATAGAAGAGGCAAAAAAGACATGAGGATACTATAATGAGAGACAATATTGATCCTCAACAAGCACCTGAATTGTTGAGGAAACAACAATAGCAAAATTAAAGAAAAAAAGAAATTCATATTTCCTAAATTTAATCTGAGACTACCCATTTTTCCCAAGTAGGAGCAAAGGTCAGATGGGTAGGACCATCAAAGATGGCCCAAGAAGGAGTCAAAGTCTCAAGCTGAACAGTCAACATAGGAGCATATACAAGATTTTGATTGAAATCCACCAAAAGTACAACAATTTGTTCCATCACCACAGAATAATTAAGGTATGTTGCAAAACCAAATTCTACAATAGGCATGAATGTATTTGGAAAAATTTGGACTGCACATAGGAGTCTAAGTTCATCATGTACAAGTTCCAAAGGTCAAACTCCTAGATTTCATACACTAGGGAATGTGCAAGGGATAGAAGCAAAATTGGATGAGCACAAAAGAGCTACGACTATGTTTCAACAAGAAGCAAAATACAATGTATAGATGACAAATATTTTGCTTAGACTTTTTGATTTGGATATTAAGAACAAATAGATTATAGAGAAGGATAGATCTGTTCAAAACTTATAGGGAGCTTTGGAGAAGGAGCAAAAGCTCAAAGCATAGTTGTAGGATAGGAACAATGAGAATAGTCAGGTATTGGTAGAACTTCAGGCAACTAAAACATAAGATTAATAACATGGAGAACCAGAAAAAAGATTTGGAGAACGTCAAAATAGAAAAGGATTCCTTGTAGGCAACTTTAAAGGAGAAAAATGCCAATTATTGGGGTTTAAAAGCAGAAAAGGATACTTTGAGTATAGAACATAGCAAAATTTAGAGAGACTACAAGAACATCAAAGAAAATCTCTTGAAGTAGCAAAAGGAGGTGGAATACTTTAGAGTGGACAATGTCAATGCATATTAAGCTAAGAATGAGATACAAAGGCAAGTTGACCATAGGCATGCACAAATGGACAAAAATTTGCAAAAGAAGATGGCCTTTAATGAAAAGTTAAACAAACTTTTGGAGGAGACTCAAAAGAAAAAACCCTTCAATTATGATATTTTCTTTGGAGAAAATAGTGAATTACGGAAGCAAAATACTTTGCTTCAAGTAAAGTTCAAGTCACTATCAATGGAGGAAAAAGATGTAGACTTATGGTGGGATGCAGTTTAGGTAAAAAGGATATTGGGAAGGTCTACACAAAGTATGAAAGGAATGACAGGTTGTATAGATACAAGATTTCTAATTAAGAGGGAAAAAATTATGCCATTATTTGAGTATGAACCTTTAATTCTGTTTTTAAAACCAAAAACTTTAAATGAGGAAGAAGACAGAAGGGATACAAATGGGGTAGGACCATTAGGTACAAAAGTAGCAAAGGAACCAAGTTACGTAAGAGGAGGAAAGGATAGCCCTGAGAGGGAGGCTGCTAAATAGACTCTAAAACTCGAAGAATTTGTTATGCAGGAAGTCAATAATCAAAAGTATACATATGCAACCACAAAAATAAAGGAAAAAATACAACATGAGGAACATATAATTCAGGATGATCAATAGGGTTAGATTGAACTTGTGTTAAAGTTGCAGCAATAGGATCTAACTTAGATGACATCAGATCTGCAATCAAATCAGAAGTTACAAGTTGTATCAGAGCTACAATAATAGGGTCAAAATCAGATCACATCATATCTACAATCACAACAAGTGACAATAGAGTTGTAGTCACAAGAACAAAAAACAACTTATCGATAAACAATTGTATAATTGTCAACAAAAACATTAGAAGAACAACAAACTTTGTATAAAATTGATAATCAAACAATGCTTTAATTTGAAGTACAGGTAGAGTAGACTATAAAATAAATAGAGGAGATTGTTGTTTAGATAGATCAGATTTTTGAATCACATGATCAAAAATAGTAAAACATTTAACTTTCTTAACACATTTTTCATCCAAAATTCCAGGATATATGTAATTTAAAGTACAAGTGGGGTAATATATGTTAAGGGAGTAGTTACTTGTGGTAATTATTAGTTAGTATATTTCTATTTACCTAGTTATTGTTTTAGGAATTACTAACTAGATTACATAGTTTTTATCACCATTTGATTGTGAATAGAACATAAGACTCTTTTTTTTATTAGAATATCTTGGGAGAAGAATAAGATTTGATGACCATTGTATCATTGTAGAACATGGAACTTTAATGGAGTATGAAAGAAATATATTCTCATTTCCAGAAAAGCTTTGTTTTCATAGCTAAAATTTGTTTTCATGTTTTTTTAATCATACTTTCATTACTGGATTTTAATTCTAAAACTAGTTCACTAGTAGAAAAATTATTTTTTGCAACTTGTTTTATGCAACTAAAAAATCTCGCATGCAACTATTTTGGAGTTGCATGCAACATGTGTAGCTGCATGCGACATTTTTTAGTTGCATAAGACAAGTTGCAAAAGACAATTTTTTTACTAGTGGTTTTAAGTAGATCTGAATGAACAGACTTTGTTAGTATTAGTTTTATTGCATTTCAATCCAAATTTTAAACCAAAATATATAATTAATTTTTTTGTATTACCAGTGTGTCAAATAGATAGCTTCTACATTACATATCAATGTAATTGGTCTCATGTTGTTATAACACACATCAAATACTAGAGATTAGTGAAGTCCCCCCCACCAAGGACCTTTAATGTTAATTCTTGACATAGTCAAGGTGTAATATTACATCCCATTAATGGGATGATGTGCATTTGCTATCATTAAGGCATCCTAGTTTAGCCCATGGGCTAAATATCATTGCAAATTGGTTATGCAAGTTATCTAATGTGTCATTCACATGGCATTCATGGTGATATCACATGTATATTGTGTAAATTCAATGACCACCTAGCTTCTGGTTATAGGAACTATACCATTAACATTCCACCCATAATTTGGTAAAAAAATTACCATTAGCACTATAATGATTTTGATGGTGGGTGGCACATCAACAATTTGGTAGATTGTTCCAATGATCATTCTCATTAATCCAATATTAGTGATCACTTTGTGGATTGTGCCACTAATCTCTTGGTGCATTTTGTTAGTGACCCAATAATCACATTAATGGCCCAACTTGTGCAATCACTACAAGTTGAAAAAATATGTTCACATTTACAATTGTGTATAAGGTTGACATTTACCTTCCAATATTCCTTAATTGAAATAATTTGCAAAGTTTTTGTAGCCCATATGTTTTTGCTAGGTCGTTGCAGCAGGGTCACCCCCCACTAGTTAGCCATGTTGTCTATGTTAGTTGCACGACATATTTCTTCAATTGTCATTCATTGTGGTGTCAATGCACTCCATCAAATGAAAATGTTTTGTGGTGATAAGCATGTTCCATGGGCAACCATTTCCTATGTTGTGTTCAACAATATACATTATTTCCCAACACTTGTGACCTCCTTGTTATAGTCTTTGCCCCACAACATCGGCACCTTCGATACCCTTTGGTCACACATCTAGCTAATGTGCCATAGGTTGGTAGATCATGCATTGTCCACATCAACATTGCACGCATGTTGAACTAGGTTTGGCCATTGAATCTAATTACATCCCGCATTGGTACCCCAACCTCCCATAATAGCTTCAACTCTTCCATTAATGGTTCAGGTATATATCAAATGCTTCACCTGTAATGCAATCTAATTCAATATGATGAGTGACAACATTATAAAATATTTTTTGTTGGTCAACCAAGGAGGGATGTTATAGTTTAAAAGTAACAATGGCCATGTTGACCAAGTGGATCATTTCTCTCCAAATGGGTTTACCCCATTTGTGGCTAGCCCAAATTGTATGTTTATGGCCTCTTGTGCAAATGCAGGCCATCAATTATCTATGAATTCTCATTAATAGGAGTCTGAGGCATGCCACACTAACTTGTCTTAATTACAGTTGTGCTATTAACTTGACCATCAACTCCGCTTGTGTTGGTGTGCTAAACATCCTTTGTAGACAAGGTATCAATGGGAAATGTCACAACAATTTGTGAGCCACATTTGATTTCCTAACTTGCCAATACCTAGGCTCCCCACACTTGTTGCATTGTTGTGTATCGACATAATGACCTTGAAATAACACGCACCCCTTCTGACATACGTCAATTGCATTATATGCCAGCCTAAGCCACTTCATGGTGCTAGATATTTCATATTTAAAGGAAGGTAATGTATTTGGGCTAGGTAAAGATTATGTTTTTAGTAATCCTAATAGTTCAATTATGAAAGCATTGGCATACCATGGGTGCAACAACAATTCATGACAAGGAGTGTTGCACAAAGGTTAAACAATGTTGAGCCTTCAAATAGAGGTACTTTTGAAGCCTTTTCAAAATCATTATGCTAAGAGTCCCATCCTTCATGTCCCTTTCTTGTATTTGCAATGTCTTCCAAATCTTCATTATCTTCATTCACTATCATGTGATTTATGTCTCCCACCACATTTGCATTACCACAAGGAATTGACTAATTTGGTTGCATCTATCATCCCACACCGTCACCATCAATTGGTGGCATATGCTCTACTTCCATTGTGAATGAACATGTTCATTCACTTGCACTTGATCTACTTCCACGTACATGACCAGTGCTTTGTTGACAATCAAATGGTAACATTTCTCTAGGTTTATTATCATTGGGGCCATCCACTTCCAAGGCATGGTCATGTTCCTCCCCTATGGCTTCTACCAATTGAGCCTTATGGTGATCTCAATTAGGTGTTTTGAAAGCCCCCAAAATCTGACTCTGTAGGGGTACACCATTCTTTGTGCCACCCTTTTCCCCCACCATTTTTTGTTGGGTCATGCGACTGTCATGGGTAGCATGTTCAACTATTTGTTCAACAACAACAAACACATCCCTCACCAACCCTACCATGTCCCCCTCTAGGTTGATGTGGGGTCGAGACATAACAATAATCTCTATGGGCATGAGTGGTGGTCAATTGAGGTGAACCATCCATTTTTCATCTAACGAATCACAAGGACCACCCATAATGTAATATGTGTCAAATTGCATAATTAGTTATTGATATTGCCCAAGTTGCTACACATAATAGTTAACTGGACAATGTCCAATTGATGTGAATTATAGCTAACACATGGCCACTCATGGGGATTCTTGAATTAATGCCTTAGTATGTACACACCCCTTTAGTTAAAGTGTATGGCATGGACATATGTGCACAATCTATAGTTGCCAAAAATTATATATTGTAATAAGAAATTGTGTTTGATGTCGTTTGGCATCTCACTAGGAGAAGTGGTTCCAACATCTAGCAATTCCACTCAAATTTGGGTGGAATATGCTTATTCCACTATAGTGGTTCTAGTGGGGTTCTGGATCATGGCAAATGACACATCATTGGTATTAAATGGAGTGCTAAAAAATGATTATACAGTGGAATGGACAACATATATGGGTTGTGTACTTAAGGAAATTACATTTTTTGGGAGATAGGGTCATATCTTTATCCAACCCCTATTACGTGGGTGTCAACCAAAGTCCCACAAATGCTTCATGATTATGGACTACTTCAAAAGGCATGCACCAAGGCAATTTTTGCAGGGGCAACGATACCTTTCCTACCCAGTAGCATGTGCTCAAATTTCATCTCGTTCCCAAAGCTTGATGTTTTGAAATTTTATTTGCTTTGGATTCCTAGTGGCAATCGCGTGGTTTCATGTGCTTCCATTTTCAACTACATACATGTATGCATGCATTCATTACTTTTGCACCATGCCCTTTAATGTTCATCCAACAACTATAATATGTCAACCAATGTAGGCATGCAATTCATGCATTGAACCTATAATCCCATATTTCACTAAAATAATGAGTGGAATGCATAATGGTTGGGATTGCCTCCCATAGCAATGATTTCAAACAATCAAAAATAAATATATAGTCATAGAAGTGGCATGCAATATTGGGTGTCACTTAAATACCTTTCCAAGCTACTTGTACACAATAATGGTTTATCTTAATTCTTACATAAGGTTGATCCATAACCGCATTAATATCACCTTGTATTTACTAATGGAATGCATAAAAAACATTTACACTCTAGGAGGTTAGGTGATTACCTAAGGATCTCTTAATTTCTTAGTAGAAATAGGGAAACTTGATTTTAGGCAACGGTGATTTTGAAGTTGATTATGTGATAAACCATGCACCATACCAAAAAACAATCCACGTAGGGTTGTTATTAATCAATTCTATACAGTTCTTTGTTCAATATAGTTACTTTAGCAAACTCTTCACATCTTGGAGGCCAATAGAAAACATTTTTTCCCCAACTGTCTTTTTTTTTACCTTGGACGTGTTAGTGGAAACACATTAGGTTTACAACCTTGATCATACAACCACGACAAGAGCACCTTTGTTACTTGGTCACATGGTGTTATCAACTCCTACATTCATCCTCCATGAAATGGACACAATCACATTGGTATTAGGTCTTTACCTTAATTATATATGTATTGCTAGTCACACAATGTGACATGTAAATTTTGTGTGACCTTTAGCATTCATTGTGGCAATTCCCATCTGAGTAATGACCATTACAAAATTTGGTTGTTACCAATTAGAAGCTAAGGTGAAGAGGGCCAATATGACATGATTCTTGCCAATTCTTCTACCCCCACCAAACCATGCAAAGAAGGGCCCATCATTTGATTTTATAAGTGTAATGTAATCATATGAATTTAGTAACATATGCCCCACCAACATAAACATGTCTTGTTGCTTCTAATTGAAGCAATGGTTAATAAAAACACCTTTTAAAGAAGGGCAAAATGATAAAAGGAGGATATAAGGCTAGGGTTGACATCCAATTAACATGGGATGTAGCTATCACAAATCTCTCCACTGTGATCAGTTGCATATTAAATTTGGCAAGTGGAACATAACATGTTGGAACAAGGAATTGGTTCCAGAGCATCGCAAAGGTCTTTCATTTGAGCCTAGAATGCAATTAGGTCCATGTGACAAAATATGCCCAAGTTGATATGTGGAAGTGAACCAAATTATCTGCAACTAAAATTGCAATAGGTATATCTTCAACATCACCATTAATAGACTATTGAAATTCATGATCTCCAATGTTGTCAAATTGATCCTCATTCAAACCTTTTTCATATCTACATTTGTCATCATCATCATCATAAGGTATATTTGGGGGCAAACTTATCCTTGGGTGGTACCACTAGGAACATCACATCGGGCAAATTTTTGAAACCCATCAAACTTTAGGACAACATAGGACTCACATAAAGAAAGATTTTCATTCCAAATTATTTATCAAAAGTTACCCAAGTCATTTATCAAAAATTTAATCAAATTTACAAAAATGTGTTTTGGTGTGGAAAATGAATGCATAAGGAAAAAGTTTTAAGAATGTAACATGAGGGGTTTTTTTTATTAAAAACACAAAAGAAATCTATTTTTTGGGAATTTTTCCTAGAAGTTAAATTTCTTAAATACTTCAAATGCCAACCTACTTGATGTCTATTCTAGAAAATTGATTGAATCAATTTTCATTTAGTTATGAATTTTTGAAGACAAAGTGTGAAGTCCCAAAAGGCCATTGATGTCAATAACACAAATGATAACTATTTTCACCCTTTGTTATTTTAATAACTAGTTTGGATCATTCCCTTACGCACGTACTAAATAAATAAGAAAAATTATATCATGTGTAAGTGTAAGGACACTTAAAAGAAAAAAAAGTCAAGAATCGGGTTCAAGGAATGGGTCAAAAATGGTTTAAGAATCAAAATGTTAATGCATATTATAGGTTTTTGGGTGTTCATTATTTTTCGTGCATGTGTGCATAGCTGGGGAAAATATAGCCCACCTAGTCCAATTAAATAAACATAAGTAGATGGAATTTTATTTCTTAAATTGGGTCCAATATTCATATGATTTTGGCAAGGTGGTTCCTAGTGGTACAACCCAAGATATTTTTGCCCTTAGTGGTTAAGGATCAAGATTGTTTGGGTGATCATGTAAAATTTTTGTTTCATGATTAACCCCATGCATTTCATTTGCCCTTCACTTCCCCACAAATAATCTTCACAATGTTTTAAGTAAGTTTACATGGCAATGAATGGGTTGTGTGATGTGATTGCATTTTCCTATGAAATTAGGTTTCCTAAGAGGTCAATAAGGGAACATAAAGGCTTATGAAGGATGAAAAATGTTTGAAAGTAAAACATACGCTTTTAAGGTGTCAAATCCTCTTGTGATATATTCAATAGCTAGGGTCTAGAAATGTTGACAATGCATTTAAAAGGTTAGGCCTTGAGAGAGTGGGAACCTTGTTGAAGGTGAATTTCTTTAAACTAGAGTTCTTCGATGGGAGCATTTTTTTCATAAATTAAAGTGAATTCGCATAAAGATGGGTCTTTTACTGAATCAAGGTGGCCTGAATAATCAATAATGGGTGAATAAACAACCACATTCATATTTTCTGATATAACAAGCAAGGCCTCCACATTCTTTGCATTTTCCAAAATATCTAGAAGGTGTTTAATAGACAACATGGCAAATTGATGAGATTTGTAGAAAGGACCACCTTGAAGTAAATACAAACAAACCATTGGGGCTGCAGTTTCTTTCTTTGAAGAAAGAGAACATACCACATTTGATATTCTTTGGCATCCTTTGATGTTAGTAACTATATTAGTAGGAAGTTTTGATTATCAAGAAATGCACTTGTCGAAAAATGTTATTATTCCAATTAAATAGGAAATGATTCAAACATGGAGAGTAAGGTTATTTTGGGCAACAAAGGAAGCTTGTAAAACATCAATAGGGCGGACTTTACATCAAGTGTATACAAACATGGTTGCATGGTTGTGAGCAATCACGTCAACTGTTATTAAAGGAAAACCATGTTGTTGGGCAAATTGCTTCATTGAAGATAATCGTAAAACATCATCATGCAAGTTTTTAATCCCAATTTAGTTGGATGTTACTCATTAGAACCACTATAGCCATACAAAAATAATTAGAAAACTAATGTTTCCAAATATTTTGATTACAATCATTGATGATTTTGTTGAACAATAGACAAGAACATCATCATTTGAAGGTTGAACAAGTATTCATTTAAGATATAATATTAATGTATTAATTTCCCACAAAAAATCACAATTATAATTTTTTTCGAATTAACCCTTGCTTATTAATTATATTCAATATCAATATTTTGTGTTATGAACAATGTTGTTGGGTTGTTTAAACATTGAATTGTAAATGGACCAATCACCATAATTATCTTTTCCTCAGTTTTCTCGATGATTGGGAGTTATCTCTTCATTTTTTCATACATTCCATTTAATTTTAGGTTTTCATTCCAAATGTTAAACAAGAAAGACCATCAATTCAATTGTTATCTATGGTCAGATTTTGTATAATCTAACATCACAAAACTAGCCCAATTTGTTTTAGTTACACGATGATTTTTTATTATTATGATGAACATGTGAAAGAACCTACCTTGAAACAACAATTCTTTGGCAATTCTTTGAAGAAACATGTTGATTCTTAAATTTATTTAAAAACCCATAACTATTAGTTATATTAATAATATTCTAAATTTTAATGATAACCCAAAATAGAAGGTCCATGGGCAATTATAGTATTATTTTGAATTCTAAATATAACCGAGGGTTCTTTGAATTTGGAATGTTTCAAATACCCGAAATTAAAGGTAAAAAATTAAAGAACCAACCACCACAATTTTAATTTCTACCAAGTAAAATCCTCACTATGGGTGGGGTGTATCCCTGTCAAAATGAAAGGATAAACACCAATTAGGCAAATGTTTCTATTATTGGCAAATTTTTCAAAATTTCAAATTGACACTATGTAACCTTGGATTGATTCATAATTTTTTATTGGCCATGAGGATTTATTTCAAAAGTAGAATTTTTAAAAATATTGACATTTAATTATCTCTAGATGGTTGAGAACCTAATGTTGTTGTTAATTCATGTTTGGTCAACGTAACATTATCATTAGATCAAATCTTCTCCAATGATGGTTGCCTCCTTTAAAAAGGTAGATATGAAAGTCCAAATGCAAGATTTATTAATATGAAAGTCCAATGTGATCCTCATTTGGTGTAATAGACAAATTTGTACACATGATCAACTATTTTTGTGTGTTCTATGTTGTGGTGATGGTTGCAAAAAGTTGTTAAGTAGAGGATGTAAAACACCGGACATACAAATCAACTACATGTAAGTAAGTACTACAAAAACTCTTCCAAATATCTTATATCAATGTATTGTGGATTTTTTGAACTTCTAGACTTGAGAAATAATTCTAACCAAGATCATTAGATTGAACAAACAACAACACTCTAAGTTTGAAGGAGAAGATGAAGCAAAGGCGTACATTTTTTTTTTTGCAAATCATTGTTCTTACAAGTTCAAATATGTGACTTGTGTCAAATCACACGTGATACAACACCATTGCATTCATGCATCTAGATATTTTCCCTTGCCAAATCATTAGTTCTTGTAAAATGTGTTGGAACAATAAAAAGAGAAAGTCTACTAAGAATTTTGATTTTATGTTGCATTAATAGCGCTTGTGGTAGGTTATTATAATTTATTTTTAAAATTACACAACATGCATATCATGATTAGTAATATAGTAGAACTTCGTGACTCATGAGTATTGTGTGTTTAGACACCATCATAATGAACAAATGGGCAACCTTTTCAACACCATGGACTTCACAAGAGAAAATTGTAATTGGACATGCCTTGAAATTACAAGTAAGGTTGTCTTTTATTAGGAATTAAGACTTCTCATTGTTGAGGGTGTTTTCTATTCCCTTAAAATTACAAAATTTCTTTTATAAGTTTATAATTCTAGTTTACAAAAATCATCAACATATCAATAGGTGAGTTTATTCTAGATCTAGAAATATGGAAAACAATAACATAAAGATTTTTTTTCTTATTCACAAATAACAAAACTAATATGAATTCCCACACATAAAATAAAAAAGGAAAAAAAAATTCAAAAATCATAAGTGTATTATTTCAAAATTTAAAAAAATCCAAAAGTTAACATTTGGAGAAGGTCAAAAGAGATCTGCCATCATCATCAAAATTATCCTATTTGTACTAAATCATATTATTGTTTAACTTAAATAGTTAATAGTGGGTATAAATTCAAAATCAAAGTATAAGAATTATTAGTCACAAATTTAAATCAACTTGTCTTATCAACAATCGATTATTGTAATAGACCAGTTACCCTAACACCTGTTACCATTTAATTTAACAAATCGGTTAACTTAAGGACACCTATTATCCAACAATAACTGAAATAGTTTTCAAAACTATATTGCTTCATTGATTATTAATTGGTAACAATCGATTACTATGTACATAACTTGAAAAATTGGGTTAACATTATTCCCCCTTGAAACTTAAATTTCATCCTTGAAATTAATCATTAAGAACTACATGTTTAACATATGTAGTTAGATCATCAACATGTTTTTCACTTGTGGTATCAATAAATTTAGCCAAAGAAATAGGTTCAGACCTTGGTTTTTTAACAACATGCGTGTCTTTTAGTACTAAATCTAGAGTCCTAAAAATTTCAAAGGCATGTGTGATAGTATCAATCAATGTGACCTATATACACCTACCTTAATTTTTGGTACAACTAATGGGATAGGTTTGGGACTAACAAGTTCTTCCAACTCTTCTACCTGAGTATTAACAACACAACATGTACTTCCATGCCACAATTTCTATGGGTAAAGATAAAGTACAAGAAATAGTGGTAGGCTTAACTCCTCTTTGATCTACTCTAGTTCTTCTATGTTAATGACAACCCTTTGAAAACTCATAATTGCAAATGTTGGTTGCATAGGTGAGAACTTCTATGAAACATTGACAAGTATCTCAACCAATTCACCACTAAGTTAATCATACATATAACCTTCAATTTGTAACCGATATGTAACCAGTTCATTCAAGTAGGCCTAACCTCTTCATCTGCAAGAACAATCTCCAACCTATTTTAAATATGTTCCTCTGTAATTTCCTATATGGTTTGCCACAATTTTTTTCATTTTGGATTATTGTCTACCAAGGCTTGGTTTTGCACCTTGAACAAGGCATTATCCAAGAGCAATTCTTCAAACTCCCTTAATCGATTATCCATATAGGTAATTTGAAAGTTTTACCAGGTGATTGGCAAAGTGTCTCCAATTCACCCATTTAGTTCTTGAATCTATACTCAGAGTTCATGGGTATAATTCTCCATGTCTATGTTGACCTTTGTTAATTGCTCTCACTATTGTAAATAGGTATTATCCATCTCCACAAGAGTTCATTGGATTGTTAAACATTGACAACTTCCATTTTTTCGTAATCCCTTATCAACCGGTCATGGTCAATCTATAGGGCCTTGAGGTCATTACATGTGTTAAAATGAGCTTGGTTCAACTCATTACACTCATGTTATAGAGCTTCAACCTTCTTGATTACCTTTTTTGCTTTAGCACTCTCGGCAACTAGGTGCTAATTTTCTATTTATAGTAGCTAATTCCTTTTCCCAATTTTGCAATGCTTGCTTGTTATTAATTGTTTATAAGCAACGGGCCTGTAATTGATTATTTATGTCTTTTAATAGGCAATTAGTAAAATTGTACCTAGTTCTCAAATTGGTTAGGCTATTTACTGTCTAAGTCCAAGTTTGGGCCACTAAGGCTGCTTATTCAAAGAAAAGTGTAACTTGTTTGAGACTTTCATGTTGAGCATAAGTTGTACATGTTTCAATAGATAAACATGTTTAAATGAATTGGTTGAACAAATTAAATACTCGTTGGCAATGGGTTGCTGACCTATTCTATAGGAACTAAAATTCCTTAAACATGTGAAGGCTTTTAGTTTGTTACATGTTTAAGGTCATGTTCGCTTCTGTCTTCCATGATTTGATCACTTTCAGTCCATATTAAATTATCATCATGTTCTGTTGTAACATCAGCCTCTATCTTTTCATTTCCTCCCTCCATGATCAACACTCATTGACAAGTGCATGGTTTATTTTTTGGTGGAGAATTGATTGGCTCTGAATTCAATCGATCCCTAAGTGTTGATGGCTTAGTGCGGAGTGTTAGATTAAAGGTAATGGATATCCAATTGTTAAGGTAGGCTAACCTCCCCCCCTAGTAGATAATCAACAAGATTTTTGTTAACTTGGCATGGTTACTTCCTTCATTTGGATCACACTCCATTGTTCCTTGTTAACAAATGCATCCAATCTAGCTATGTTTTTGAATGCAACATGTGCTTCTTTGACCAATGCATTTCTTGCATCAACCACTCCTTCAACACTCATTCCAAATTGTTGAGCTATCATCGTTTGATCAATGGTGATTTTCTAACCACAAATGACTACTTGAATTCATCCATCCTTTTTAGACTCCCAAGTGTGCAAAAATTCTTCCAATAGGTTTGCCCTTGGAATTGTCCAGTGGAAAACAAACAAGCCACCCAAACTGGTTCATTCTACCCATTGTCGCTCTTTGGATCCCATCTGGATCCATTGTGACATCTTTTGGATTTCTTTCCCTTTAGCAGGTGCTCACTTTTGGGTCACTTTGGTAAATGAACCACCCTCTTCCATAATCTCCCTCCCTTTGCGTCTCATCATACACTTGGACCGCGCTTTGGTGGTACAACAACATGTATGTTGACGCACTCCGAACTCCTTAAAGGACTCAAATGTGAGCCCAAGTAAACAGCAGAAGAGGGAGGAGTCGGAGCACGCTCCCTAACTCACAACACTTTGAGGGGTAGGGGGGCGTGTTGGAGCTCCGGGATGGAACTAGGAAGAGTTGACAAGCTTCACTCACTCACACGGGCCTGCACACAACCCACACAAAGTGGTTAGTGCATAGTTGGAGCACCCTTGGTGCTAGGACGAACCATGGGCAACAT
>Ga0116229_10000981_pt1 | contig 42671 bp, 25 predicted proteins | sample S1TSphgellanicum_3_FD_87313 | JGI IMG/M metagenome (GOLD analysis project Ga0116229, IMG submission 87313) | Host-associated microbial communities from peat moss isolated from Minnesota, USA - S1T2_Fc - Sphagnum magellanicum MG | ecosystem: Host-associated > Plants > Peat moss > Unclassified...
CATCCATGAAACAAGGTACACGTGCCTTGTACAAATTTTTTTTTGCATGATGTGGAAGAAGAAGAACAAATGTTTCATTTGTGTCACCATAGCAAGAAATTGGTGAAATTGCATTTGGGCTCATCAATATAGTTGTTGGTACTCCTTTCAAAATAAGAAAAAAATTGCAAGTTTGTGAAGATGACCACACCTCCACAAAGATCATCTCAAGATAGTTGGGAAAATAGTCATGGTAAGGATGTTAATCACTTTCATCACTTTGAAGATGGTATTTGTTCTTGCTTGTACTATTGGTGATGCGAATAATATGTCTTGCCAATCAATATATAAAGTTCATTTTGTTACAATACCATGGCTAGATTATTTTTTGCATTTGTGGCTATATGTTGTGAGCCATTGTATCTTTACAACTTTGACACTAGTTATATTATTTGTAGGAATGTTAAAATTTTCAAAAAAAATCCAAGGAAATAAAATGTGTGGAGGAAAAATATAAAATATTTTGGAATATTTGATTTTTGACATAGAATCTTCAAAATTAATTAAAGATTCAATAGACATCTATAGACACTACCAAATTATACTATAGTAAATTAACCAAAGAGACTTGTGCAATTAGCACACTTTTTGTTACAAGAATGGGGTTTTTTACTTTGATACCTAGACATGTTAAAGGCATATAAGTTGACTAAACCTTTTATAGTTCATATTGAAATTTGCATCAAGGCTAATTGATGGTTGAACTTTTTTGAGCAAGGAATTTTGAATCTTGATTGTCAATATGGATGTGTGAGCAAGGTTTTTGTTACTTGTTGAAACTTGCACGTTCATTCAATGTGTTTTGTGCAAGAATTAAACATTTTTTGAACCTTGTTAAAAAACTTAATTATATGTTGGAATGTGCTTGAAGCATATTAGTATACCACTAAATTAGGTTGTGTAAGGTCATTCATTAAATTGATTTAATACTACAAATTTCATATTTGTCATTATAGATTGGGTCTAGCTCTACACATATGGGTCATGAAAAGTTTTTTTTTATGTAAATGTGTGAAAAATTCTTATGGACATGGTTGCAATAGGCAATTGTTGTATGGGGTTTATGTTGTGTGAATGCATGGATGGGTGCTTGGCATATTAGGCACTTCCATGTATATGTGTCATATTTGCTTGTTGCTTGAGAATGCATGTGTTTTTACCCAATCTTCAACACACAAAAAACAAAATTTCTTTTTCTAGTTTTTTAATGTGGCATTGTTAGCAATAATCCAAAAAAAATAGCAATAATTCACGACACATTTGTAGAAAACTTTCCAAATTATTGAAAATTGGTGAAAATTTGTCCCAAAGTTTAGAATTGTTTCAATTTTTTTAATAATTTTGAGTTTTTGAATTTTAAAAATAATTTGCAACAAAATATCACTTTCTAATGTTTTAGGTTGAAATTTGGTGTAAAGACTTGCTCTTATTCTTTTAGTTTAATTGGAAGGCATGTTACCCAAAGTATTTTTAGTTCTATTGTTTGGAAGGAATTTTGTAAAATGGACCACCCATTCCATTAATTTTTCTAATGATACCTATTGAATACCATAGAAACAATAAAATAAAAATAAAAATTGGGGGTAGGTTTTTACACTCTATAAAGCCCTTAACCAGGGGTTATATTTTACACAAAAATTATCCATAAAAAGACTCATTGAATATGAAAGACTTATAATCTATTAGTTGGTACATGCAAAAATGGGTGGACCAATTTGGGTGTCACGTAAGGCAATTATGCCTTATGGTTGCCATTACAATGCCCATGTTGTTTTTATAAATCTTGAAATTTATTAAAATGAACTTGGTTTAAAGATCTTAACTTGAATATCTACATGATGCACAAAATCATTTTACAAATTTTTAAAAATTATAAAAGCTATTGACTTTTGAACTCAAAACTCATGGATTGTACCTTTAACTACCATTTCTTTGTGGATTATGATACGGTCCATTGATTGATGGGGTGTGTGTTGGGGACTTGAAATTAGAAAAATATCATAATAAGGATGCTAAGGGTAAAAATAAACAAAAATAATTGAATTTTAGGATTATACTCATGGACTTTTGAATGGGTTAATTAGAAACAATTTTTTATAAATCCATATCATATTGGAGGAAGAGATGTTTTATGGTATTTTTGTTTACATGCTTAAATAAAGAGAAATTCTAAATGAGACATTAATGACATGGAAAAAAATGGAAGAAATCAATGTAAACTAGTTGTAATTTCCAAATTTTGATTAGGATTTTGAGTATATAGGGACTTTGGATTTGTGGCAAATTGGTCCACCCATTTGTGCACCTACCTTAGTGTGCATATTTATGGTTAGGGTACCACTTTTTAAACATAGGATTCAAGGATTTCATTTTTGTTATGTACCAAATACAAAATTCATATGGAATCAATTTAAGTGTGAAAACTTGGATACTTCAAATTATGATAATTCATATGGTGATGGTGATTTTTCACATGCATATGTAATTATGCATCAATACTTTGGTAAAAAACCATAAATTCAAAATTTGAGTACATTGATTTCTGTAGACAATTTAACACATTTTTATGCATGATTATTTCTTGCACATGTGCACTAGTAGAAAACCCCCCTTTTTCAACCATAATATTTTCAATTACGTTTCAACTATAATTAATTATTTATTTAATTAAATAATTTGATCCTACCAAACAAGTTGAAATGTCAATTATTTTGGTAGATAGTTGAACCCAAGTCTCAACTAAAGGGATAGTCACGAAATATTCCTATTATCCACATGTGCTATAATTGAATTATAGTTGAAGTTTCGACTAGCAGAATGATGACATCCCAAGACAAGTCCTATGTGCAACTACTTCGATTAGCCACAAACATAGGCATGGATGATAAATGTTAATTATATTGATGAAATGTAATTTCCGACTTATGTATTAGTTGCAACTTTGTCATGATTATCTTTCAACTATATTGATTATTTGTAAATATAGTAGGTCATACCTATATTGAGTACCTATTAATTACTAGTAAGTAGATACCTACCTAGTTACTTACCTAATTACTAGTCAAGTATTTAATTAGTGTGTACCTAAAACACTAAGTAGCTAGGTCTTTACTAAGTAGTTAGTAGGTAATTATTAATTGGGTAGGTTTAACTTTTAGTTAGTTAATAGGTACCTACTTACTAGCTATATGTGTGTGTGTGTGTGTTACTATATCTCACCTAAATAAGTATAACATACGTATATATTATTATTATGTATAAATTATAATTCATTATCAATATTATTAATATTATTAACCATTATTCACTTATAAAATTATATTTTATAATTAAAATATTTTTATATAACTAATATTCAATTATAAATATGATTTATATTAGCATTAATGTATATTAGTATTATAATTGATTTTATGTATTATATTTTTATGTATTAGTGTTTATAAACATTTATTACTATTATGCACAATATTAATTACCATAATTACCATTAATTTTTGGCAAGAAATCGTAAAATGATTATTTATTTATAAATATCAGACTTATGTATTATTTTATACAATTACTACCATCAATTATATGATTAAATATAAATAACAAGTTAAATTATAATTAAATATATAATGAATATTAGTAATATTATTCGAAAATTTTAATTAATACAATTATAGTTAATATCCAGCAAGATAAAATATAATATCAATATTAGTAGTAGTTATTATTATTATTATTATAAATATTAATAATGATGATAATAGGTTTTTTTTTTTGTTAGATTTTTCTATGTTTAATATTTAGTATAGTTAGTAGGTGGATTAGGTTAGTATAACATAACTAATGGATAAGGTAAACACACCTATCACCAAACCTTTACCATATTTTTGAACTTTCTTGTCTTTTTGGAAAATGTTTCATGACCATAGGTGAACCAAATGAAAATTTACAATACTTGTTGGAACTCCAAAAACAAAGAAACAAGAAGAAGATGAGCTTGTTCAAAGAGGAAAAAAAACATTTAGACCCCCTTTATTTTCAAATTTCATATCTTTCTTATTTTTGGTTGTCTTAAATAATGACATTTGAAGCTTTACAAAACCTTTTTGAAGTGCAAAGACAATAGAATGACATCCAAAGATATTAAGTTCTAGAATTCAAACTAGTCATATGTGCCAACCATATCATGTTTGTGACCCCCTTCATGTGGAAAAGGCATATTTTGTTCATTCCTTCATCGATTTGAGCAATTTTTTTTGCATTGGATGTGCCATTTGAAGCTTTACAAAACCTTTTGGAAGTGAAAAAATAATAGAGTGACATCTAAAGATCTTAAGCTTTAGAATTCAAATTGGTCATATGTGCCAACCCACATCATGCCCGTGACCCCCCTTCATTTGGAAAAGGCATATCTTGCTCATTCCTTCACCAATTTGAGGGATCGTTTTTACATGGGATGCATAATTTGAAGCTTTACAAAACCTTTTTGAAGTGAAAAGACAAAAAAATGACATCCAAAAATCTTAAGTTTTAAAATGCAAATTGGTCATATGTGCCAACCCACATCATGCCCATGACCCCCTTCACTTGGAAAATGCATATCTTGTTCATTCCTTCATTGATTTGAACAATTGTCAGTGCAAAAGGGCTACAAAAAGTTTTTGAACTCCAAAAGCAACAAAACAATGTACAAAGATTTATAAGTCTTTGTCCTTAAGATATTAACATGTTTATCCTAGTAGTTGCAACTAAGATGTAATTAAAATGTTTGTCTCATATTCTTTGTCACATGTTTTAAGTTTGCAAACTACATATAACTAAATGTGTCAACCATTTTTATAAAACAAAAGGTACTTGGGATGAACCAATCAAAATGCTTTGACCTTAAAAACCAAACCAAAAATAAAATAGGACTATACATGTTGAGTCTTTAACAATGTGTTACAAGGTTGGGGCTTTGTTGGATCTTTAAGGCTTTGACAAATAGTTTTGAATCAGAGTGCAAAATAATATCTCAAAGAAATGATTGTTATGGTTTCCATAGAAGCTAAACAAATTACAATCCAACTATTGGTTAACCCCAAAAAACTACAAAATATGTGAATTAGAATGTGAAGGTTTTCTTTTTTGTCATGTTTGGTAATTATAAGTCTTATGTAAGTCTTTAAAACCTTTCCATTCCATTTTCCAGCCAACCTTTAATTCAACACACACATAGATTACAAATTGGAGACATAAAAAACAAAAACACGCATTAGACATACACAAAACATCACACAAAACAAATTGTAGAAAGACACTAAACATTGAAGACACTAAAAACACAAATTTCAGACATTAAAGACATAAACAACAACTTCCGTTAAAGACATTAACTAAAGACATAATTGACACTAAAATTGACTAATTGAAAACACATAAATATTGAAAACATAAGCATTAAAGACATAAAAACACAACACACAAGACTCTTACTTAAGAAAAATACACAAAACACAAGACTTTTACTTGATAGAAAGACAGAAAACATGTAGACATTAGACAAAGACAAAAAACATTCATGACACTAAAGACACAAAGATAGAAGACATTTAGGACATTGAAAATACAAAGATAAAAAATACTTAAAACTCAAGACATAAAGATAAAAGAAACATAAGATTTAGAACAAAAGACATAAAGAGAGAATCGACAAAGATAAAAGACACTTAGGACATAATTGCCACTGCAAATTTTAAACAATTATGAAGCATTCATAAAGTGGAATGGAATCATAAAAAAGTTGCCCAAAAATTGCCACCTAACAAATGCTTTCATTCATCATCTTCAACCTAACATAAAACACACACAAACCACCTCCACATGTTTTCAATGTGGAATTAAGAAAATCATCCAAGTCCAAAAAATCTTCATTGTTGACTTGGTTTTCAAATTCAGCTTCTAACTATGTTATCAAATCAAATTCTGCCTCACATGTATATGTAATGTCAATGGGTTTCAAACAACCAATCCACAGATTAGATGGTTAGTTTTTGTGGACAAAATATTTTTCATTTGAAGATGACATTTTCAAAGTGTAGTAAAAATTCTAGCAATAAAAAATATGCATTCTATTTTTATTTGGTTAATTGGGATACCAAGTATATGCTGCACCAATATAGCAAGGGTTAGAAACTTGTTTTGTTCTTTGTGCCACCAATATAAGGCACACTTGCAATTTTCAGCATCAATTGAATATCAATAGAATCCAACAAGCTCTCTTGATATAGGGTCCTTATGAGTGTCTAAATGTTTACATTTGTTGATGTGGTCTTAAAAATATCTTCAACATTGCCTTGAAATTGCAAATCTTCAAAAAAATTTAATATTAACATGCATCAACAACTTGGTTGCTTTTGTTATTAAAGGCAACAAGAGCCTTTGATCATATTTAACAACAATAGTGGCAACATTTTTACGACCTAAAAATGTAGTAACCAACCGCATGCTCTTAAAACTTAGATCAAACATTAAAGCCAACATATTATGGTCCTTTTTCCTATCAAATGCATGTAGAAAAGAAATAAAAGGTAGAACAACCTCCAAAATTTGTCATTTCATGTGGACCATGAACTCCTTTAATTCATGATATAAAAATCCTCTTCTAAAAGGTTGTTAGGAATAGGTTGGAATGCTAGTTTTTCTCAATTATCCTAACAAGTTAATATAACAAATTGCAAGACGTTTGAGAGTAACCAATGTCTTTGACTTTGGTTCAAAATACAACCATTAGGGATAAGACTTTCACCACAACTTCACACATGACCCATATTCTTGGAGACGATACACGAGATTGCAATGTCATAAACTTTCGACTATAGCATAGTGCAATGGCATTTTGAAAAGTTAGCGCATCTTGGAAGAATAAACTCAATTTGTAAATGTATCATCAACAATGTAAACAAAAAATCATACTCATGAACTCAATAAGCATGAATAAATCTAATCAAAATCACAAAAATAGAAATTAATAAAGAGAAAACCAAAAAAATGAAAGAAAGTCTTTTGAAAAAAATAGTTAGAAAGTAGAAATAAAGAACTTACCTTATTTTCATTGGTGAGTTTTGTTTTCTAAGTTGCAATCGAAACTAAATGCAAGCTTTATCCCATTCTTGCCTACCTTTGCTTGACATTTTTGTTGGGCTAGGTATTACATTTTCGGATGGAAGATTGAGCTACTTTTATAAATGTAGAAAGTAGATTAGTGGACATTTTTTAATATGTAGTAGCATATTGACATACCTTTGAAAGTGCATGCCCAAAATAAGTGCCATCCAATGGCTCCAACAAGCCTAAATTACTACATTATATAATAGAAATTAGGGCATTTGAACGTGTCTACAAGTTGGACTTTTAATCCTTAACAAAAAAAAAGGGTTGAAGAAAACCTATCTAGTAGCTCCTGCAATTTAGGAACCATAGTTACACCACTTGTGTCTAAAACTTCAAAGAACTTGATGGTGACATGTTTTGCCTCCCAATCATTTGAAATAAAATTCACAACAAAAAAAACATCACGTGCTCCTTTTGACATCCATAAGTCAAAAGTGCAAATGGTTGATAAATAATTATCCAATGCAGGTTACACATAAGTAGTCATGGTTTTTTCAACCAAGCTTGGTAAAACCTCTCCAACAAAAGTCTTTTTGAATGGAACACAAGCCACATGCATAGCTTGTATGCTAGCCTTTGAAGCCAAATCGATACAATAGTCCTCATAGGCATTAATTCTTTAATCATAAACAACATTAAAGCTTCCAAAAAACCAACTTGAATTTCATCATCCTTCTTGAACTTATTAGCAATAGAAAAGAAACCATAAATTGTTGAAGGACATACATGTGCCCTCTTTTTATTAGGCTCACGATCAAATGGAAATCTTGGGGCAAAGTTTGTTGCATCTTTTAAAAATTATTTTAACAAACTCAAATGTTAGATTTAACGTGTATTTTCATGGCTACTATGCCATTAGACTTATGGTATGCAATGAGGCCCTTCTTATATCCTATGCACATGGCCAAGATTTCAAGAGGAGTTGTATCATTGTGACATATAATACATTTCATAATATAGTTTTAAGACATGTCGACAAATCAAAAAATCAATTATCATTCACCTTAATAAATGCCCATGTGATTGGATTGCGATAGTGTGGTTTCCAAGCCAATTTTTGTTTTCACAAGTTCTCTAAGTGCACTTCAATGACATGTTCATCAACACCTTCAAAATCACCATCAACAATTGGAATCTCCATTTCAAGCCCACGTTCATGTGGAGGTTGCACATTGCCAATACTATAAGTGTTGTCATATCCTATAAATGCTAGAAGAATCTCATTAGTGGAATTAATGTCATGAAGAATTAAAGAAGAAGCCATCTAAGTTGAAATAGAACCTAACACAAGATCAAATTCTTTTCAACACAACTAACCTTGTTCTTTGATCTTTAGAAGTTTCATTCGCCTTTAAAATCTTTAATGTAGAAATGCTCTAGAAAGTAATCATCCCCTTTTCTTATTGAAAGTTCAATTTGCTTCTAGAATTTCTAATGCAAAAACATTCTAAAAAAATTCAACTTAAGAACCTAAAAAACATTCATGGAAACACAATATAAGAAGAGAGTAGAAAACATTTACCTTCTTCTAAGTTGTTGACATTTCAATGTTGGTGTTGATCCATGTTTTTGATTCGCTTCTAGAATCTCCTAGATGCATTCCCGAAACATAAATGTGTAAGTTGATGGTGTGTTGTGAACATTATAAACAACAAGACCAAAAAAATGACAGTTGTGAAAAAATCATGAGATGATACACACTACAAGCATTCAACACACACTTAAACCTGGAATTACCTTCTCCTTGGGGACTAAATTACCTTTTCCCCTAAGGAAAAAATCACTAAATTGTTTTCTTCCCTGGGGAGAAAGGGACTAAGTTGCCCTACGGAACAAGTTTTGAAATGTTTGACAAAAAGTATAGGGGGTAAACTTTGTCGAAATCAAATGTTTTTTATGCCATTGGAAAGATTTCAAAACATAAATATTTAAAATGATCTTGCATTTTCAATTTGAAGCTATGAGTTAAAAGTTATGACAAAAACAAGAACTAGGGGTCAAATTTTCCAAGTTCTTTAGGGACTTAGTTATCTTCTCCTTGAGGGATATACGACTAAGTTGCCTCATGGAACAAATTTTCATAAGGAGAAAGGGATTAAATTACCTTAGGATTAAATTGCCCTGTGGAAAAAGGGACTATGTTCCCATGGGGAGCAAGTTCTTGAATGTTTGACATAAAATCACAAGGGTAAAATTTGTCCAAATCAAACATTATTTATACCATTAGAAAGTTCTTAAATCATAGCTATTTAAAATGAGCTTGCATTTTTTTATTTAAAGGTAAGAGCTACAAGTAATGATGAAAAGAAAAGCAAGGGGTCAAAATTTCCCTTCTCCTCAGTGGAAATTGTTCCTTAGGGGAAATTTGACCCTGGCTTTTCTTTTCATCATAACTCTTAGCTTGTACCTTCAAATTGAAAATGCAAGATCATTCTAATATCTATGCTTTGAGAAGTTTCCAATGGTATTAAAAAAATTGATTTGAAAAAAATTCACCCTTTGTAATGTCTTGTAAAACATTAAAAGACTTGTTCCTTGGGGGAAGTTGTTCCCTAGGGAGCATAGTCCCAATTTCCCTAGGGGAAACTGTTCCCTAAGGCAACTTAGTTCCCTTTTTCCTTAGGGGAGAAGATAAATTGGAAAATTTGACACTTGGTTCTTGTTTTTATCATAACTTTTAGTACATAATTTCAAATTGAAAATGCAAGATCATTTTACATATCTATGTTCTAAGAGCTTCTTAATGTCATAAAAATGTTTGATTTGGACAAAGTTTATCCAATGTATTTTTTAGTCAAACATTTGGGAACTTCCTCCCCGAAGGAAATTGCTCTCTGAGGCAACTTAGCCCTTTCCTCTTTGAAGAAGTTGCTCCTTAAGGGAAGTTGTGCCACAAGGCAACTTAGACCCCTTCTCCATGGGGGAAAATGGTTGGGGCTACCATTTGATCTCCTCCAAGGGAAAGTCCTTTTCTAATTCATGTACAATCAAAAATTTCAAAAATATTTTTCTTGTTGGGCATTGTTGTACAACTATGTTGAGACTTAAGATATCAAGACTAGTGCCACATTTGATTTGTTGTTCCTATTTAGTGTTAATGAGTTGCCCTAATTTAAACCCTCAATATGACCTCTTCCAGGTATGAAAATATTATTGATATGGGTGTTTGAAAAACACCCTACACTACTATTCTCCCTGGGTTGGATCTAATTATGGATATTTGAAAATTTAAAATCACCAATTATGAGGTGAGGCCGAGTGTTTACTTTCAGAAAATGCTAGGTAGGAGGGGAGTCCAGGTTTAAAAAAAAGTAAGACCCGACGAGTATATATGCATATATCTAGTTTGATACCTGATTAGTACCCTGATGCAAAAACAAATACCCACCCCACACCGATATTTACCCATAGTTCACTTCCAAAAACTACACAAGGCCTACAAATCACTTTGAACGTATTGATGTGTAGACTTTCACACTCATTTCAAATATTCCTCCCAACGGATTACCCAAATTTATGGAGGTGGGTGTGATTCCAATTTCCAACATGTACAAAAACCTGATGCCTCGAAGGCACTAATTGTGAGAAAGTTGCAACAGATAGATGCTGTGAGCAGAAGAAATACTTTTACATTGTATTCCTCCCATTGTGGTTAGCTATGTACTAACCAGTGTTGGCCATATGTTGGTTTTTGGCAATAATCGACCAGGTACGTTATTGCAAAAGTTTTAAATTTTAGACCCATCAGTTATCAACATCAAAGTAATACCCATTGTCAATTTACTCTGTTAGTTTTGGGACAATATCTATTGGTTATGCATAAGGTTCAATTTTCAAATACCAGGTGGTTATACTGCTGGTTAAACACTGGTAAAAAACAAAACTGTTTATAACTCCTTTTCTTCATGTTTTTCTATTCTCTATCATGAACAAGTTTAGGATTTTAGATTGATAACTGACCTGGATGATAACCAGGTCATTCAGGTAAGTTATTAAAATTTGAAAATTCAATACTAGGTGGATAGGTTATGTACCAGGTTTCAAAAAAATAATACATGGCTGGTAGGTTATTCATACCTGGACCTGAACCTAACTAGTACCCAGATCAAAAAGCAACAACTGGCCAACATTGATACTAACCATCCACGTGTATCAACCAATGTGGGGCGGGTATGTGATTCTTAAAATAATAGTTAGGTCCAAGGTTTAGACTTTTGTTTAAAAGAATTGCCCAGGTCTGGGTGTTCAATTTTTAATTCTCTTTAAATAACTGCCCACATCCAGGTATTGAGAATCCAGTGGTGGGCGGGTATAAGGCGGGGGCAAGGGTTTGGATACTTTATACTGCTGCCCGGTTCTTTAACAAATACCCTGGTGGGTATACTCCTAGGCTATTTGACAAACCCCTTGTCAAAACTTAGTCCCAGGGCTTTGACAAAACACATAACCCGGTTGTTTAAAATTCAAAGGCAGAACACAAATTCACAAGTTCTTAAAATTGAAGGTAAAACACAAAACAACAAAACAACCTCAAAGTTTGCATTGATCCAAAAATTTTCAACATATGGATGGCAACGAAGAGGTGATGGTCATGGTCCTTTAGATACAGATTGTTTGTGTGCAAGTTGGTGACAAGCTCCATCAGACATTTGTTTTCTGGGATGTGGCCTCTCCCTTCACCTCCCTCCAACCTCTAATCACTTTGCATCTCATCGATGCAACAACAACAACAACAATCTGGTGATCAGTGGAAGGTCAGGTTGAGAGTTGAGAGCCTTAGCCATGCAAGTCGGAGGAAGAGAGTAGGATCCATCAGCTGGGCTTCCAAACTTGGACCCCCTTCTCTCGCCATCCAAAATCCAAACCCTAGGACCTAATCCCCGGAATGCCATGGGGTGATCCAGATGCTGCCACTTAACCTAGTAGATTCACTTGTTCACTTGCTCCGTTATTTGTACTGCCCCCCTAGATTAGGCATTATTTTCCCAAAGGTGCTCAAATTTTGCAACAATATTACACGTCCTAAAGATCATTATTGTGCACATTATATTACCTTATGATACTTACCCAGTATGTAGGTATTGCATATCCACCTGACTGGGGGGGGGGTATTAGAAACTGCACCAAACCCTTGCTGGGTATCAGATTTGATGCCTATGCTTATAAAAATGCTCAGTTTTGATATATGGTCGCAGTTATAAAAATCAAATAATTGGTTATTATATATAACTATGATTCTCAATTTTTTGAAAAAGCCAAATAACCACATAAAAAACTATCAGGTATTTGTCAGTTCTTACATGAAACTGGTGAGTCTTTGAGGTTTTCGAAATACTGGAACCAGTGAATCTTTGATTTTGATCCGCCCCCACCCGCCCCCAAAACACAAAAGTTCTTTGATTCTGAATTTTTGAAATACCCAGAATCGGCAGTTCTTTGATTCTGATTTTTTTTTTAAAACCCTGGAAACCGACAGTTATTACAAAAATCAAACCTACAGGAAAGGAAGGGGAAGTATGATGGCTTAAAGGATGGATCTGTTTTAGATCCTAATTACAGATACATCATTACAAAATTCACTTCTCATATCATTGTCGTCATCTGAGATTATTGTTCCTAACTATGAATAAGCAACTATATTGAAGTGTGTTGTATACCTCAATTGTGCTTCAACCTAAATAAACCTTATCTCTTTCTTACTACTTCATTTGCGAGCATAAGTCCATTTATTACAAGGTGTGGTTGATGCAATGTAAGTTTTGGGACTATGATTTTGGATGGGTTGGTTGTTGCCATGATTGCACATTGTTCCAAAAATCCAACATTGGCAAAAAAAATGACGAAGGTTGCATTTTTGCCATAAAATTGATTGGAGATGCAACATACTCAATGAGGCCATGGATTTATTCATCATTCAAGGGTGAGAAATTAGGATTACCAAGAGCAAAACATATTGGAACTTCATACTTCATGGGTGGTGACCAGATGGTAGTTAAAATGGCTTTTGAAGTTTTGAGAGGATGGTGGACAATCATATTGAAGAGACTAGATACACCACTATGAAATATACCAAATGTGGTTATGGCTTGTATTTGTCTTCATAAACTATATATTATCCATGGAGATAGTTTTCACATGGAATGAGTTCAAGAAGTTGAATAAACAATGCAAATGGAAACTGACCATCTCCTTGGAACATTTCAACATAAGGACATGTTTTATGCAATAAAATAAGTCATCAAAGAAATGTGTTGACTGTAACACCTTGAAAACATTACTAAAATAAAAGAAGGGGAAGAAGAAGAGAATGTGGAGACAATTGAAAAAGATGAGGAAATTGAAGGAGAAAAAAATTAAAGAAAGACAAAAATTAGAATTAAAAAAATGTTGTTGGAAGCCACACAATCTCATGAGTTATTAGCCTCCACATTCTATGGAGTAGAATTGAAACAAAATAAAATTTTATTCCCAATTACACCATTTGGTTATGAATTAGAATGGGTTTCATGGCCTACAACTTATTTATGAATCAATCCATTTGATGATCAATTCTTTTCAAGGGAACATTAATTTTCTCAAAAAAGTTCACTGTGATGATATTGTTTCCACCATTTTGATGAACATGCTAATTGTTTGTTCATGAAATTTTTAAGCACTTTTAATTGCAAATTGTGATGTTGTTTCTAAAGTCGGTTATTTTTCCAACAACTTAATATTCTTTTCAAATTGAAACAATTTCATGTCATTGGCAAATGTAGTGACATGTTTCATTACATGCTTGATGCCACCATTGATCAATGGATTCATAGAACTTGTATTCATGCTTTTCCTCCCCTAAAATGCCATTTGCTAAATTGTGGGTTTTGTATTGTTTGAACGACAAATTAAACTTCTTCTTAAATGCAAATGCCTAAAGCCAAGGCCTTTTAGGACTTAATTGGAATTAATATAAGTTTAAACATGAATTGAAAGACTTAATTTGAATTTGATTTTTTGTGCAAATTAAGTCTTTCAATCAATCCTCACTAATTGACTTCCTTTTGGCCAATATATTTTCTAATCTTTCCAAATTCTTCCTATTTGGAAAAATATGATTTGAGGTCAAAATGTGCATATTAGTTCTTGTAACTATAGGCATTTGAAGAGGCAAATTGAAGAGTTGAAATGAATGAAGACTCAAATTTCACACTTTTTTTTCATGAAACACTCCAACAACTTCCATATCCCAAATATAAAACTTGAAAACCCCCTCCATCATTCATTAACAAACACAAAAGTTCAACAAGAAAAGAACAAAATGGAGAGAGATGAAATAGAGAAGAAGGAAAATATATAAAGTTTGGTTTAGGATTTAGTTTGATTTATGATGTGGATTTCATCAAAACAATAATAATTTATTGTTGTATTATTGGTCCCAAGGGTTGCAAATTGGCCTCCCAAGTTGACATGTATTATTATTTTTGACCTTAGGACCAATACAAGGTCATAAAGTGATAGATTAAAAAATTTATTTTATGTTTCAACCTTGATTCTTAATGTACAACCCTTGAGGCCAATTTCAATGAATGCACCTATAGAAATGTTCAATTTGAGTTGAACTTTAGCCTTGACTCCTGGCGTAAAGTGAGCCTTATTTTTCCTATAGCATTGGTTGCATACTGAAATTGAACATCTTGCTACTCATTGCACCCTTCCTTTAGGCAAGGATGAGGCGTTGATTTGGGTCTATAACACCTTAACACTAGAAGTAGCTTTGATCTTAAAATGGCAAACATGCAATCCTCAAGCACACCATTATAAAATGTTTAGTAAGTTAGAAGTAGCTCAAAAGACTAAATATTTGGGCTTAAACCTTTGGAATTAGGTGAAGAGGGAAATGATTTCAAATTCCACTTATTTAAGAAATTGGTATATTGTGATGCATCTTGATTTATTTCATTCTTTTGCAATTTGGTTTTCTTGTGATTGTAATCTTAATTATAATATTACATTAATAAATTAAAAATGATATCTGTAAATGAGGTAGTTTAAGGTGCATTTATGTTTAATATTCAATAAAATTAATGTAAATATCATGGCTAGACTTCATATATTTTACACCTTAATTAATCATAGCAATATGAATGATGAAATTAGTGTGTCCATTTGACTAGGTTTTGTACAAGCCTTGGCCTAAAGATTTTGACGGTAATTTTATTTCATGCTCAATATTTGTCTTTGTAAAATTCAACATTTCTTGCCAACAATTCACCCAACTTTCTCTACCATGAGTGCATTATGGCAAAGTGTAAAGATGTGTAAGAATTTAATGACTTCACGTTTAATGGCTAATATGTAGATTAGGATCAAAGATTGCATTCCATTAGAACATCTCCATCCACACCCGATATGTGGGCTTTTGCTATTGTTTATAACATCCAAAATAACATGTTAATTATTCCTTATCTCGACCCAAAAACATGAAATATTAGATGGTTTAAATTGAAGGATCACTTAGACATCAGCACATGAGTCAATTGTTGTGGTCAACTAGGTAATCAAAAGCAATCATATTCCTTCACTAACGTTTTTGGAGAGCCTTTTATATTGTGCACATTTTCATGTCCAAGCTTTCATTCATGCTATTTTAAAAATGTGCATTTCATTGAAATTACTATGCAGAAGCCATTACAATTGGCCTTTTCTTAATTGGCAAAATTTTATCCAAAAAGAAAACTTAAAATTTAAAAGCTCAAAAATGAAGTGATTTTAGAGATTTTCAATTGCCAAAAGTGAGGGAAAAAATAGTCATAATCATCAGATTTTTACCAATGATTTTCATTGTGTAGCCAAAAATATAAAAGGATGATTATGGATTTGTATTCCATATCTGGTTTATAACTAAATTCAGCTAAATCTTCATTGGGATAATCTTTGCTTTTTCTACATCTTCCTTTGGATGATAGTCAAGAAGGCTTTGTTCGACTAACCTTTCAACATACCTCTCTAAAAGGACCTAAAACTCCATAACCTTTTCTATATGAAAAGTCAAGCTTTAAACTCAACAACCTTCCATAGTAAAAATAAAGGGTCCAGAGGCCCACTCTCCACCTTCTTCCTTGAAATATATTGTAAATTTGGGGGGCATGGGTTTAATTGAAAGAAAAACTTTGATAAGGGAAGAAATTGGATAGGTGCAATGAGTTCAATATGGCAATTAGGTTCAATATTGTTAAGATGAGGTGTTCATCTAGAAAAATTTTCTTCAAAATTTTTTAACATTTTTTCAAAATGTCTAAATTATGCTTGAAATTCAATGCAATGTAATGGAGACATGTAGCCTAATGTGGTGGCTATGGGTAGATTCTTTTAGTGGAAAAATTTGATGGTTTTAGTATGATGTAGAGAACTTTTGTCACTTTTTCATTGTCCCTAGCTGAAATCAACTTCTCTTGATTTGAGCTTTCCCATTAATCAGATTAGTGTAAAATGTTTTAGAATATTTTTGGGTACTTGACTTTCAGCCCAATACAATGATAGGTCCATAGGGTGAACTATGGTTGCGAAAGTACAAAAATTGAACAATGGATGAAAATTGAGCCAGTTGGGAACTTCGACATTGGATGATTTGTGGTTTAGGTGATATAATGGATGAAATGAAGGCCAAGAACAATAAGATTTGAAAAAGATAAAGACCTAAGAAAACAATTAGATGAAAATGAAGGCCAAACATAATATGGATTTAGGAAAGTTGAAATCCACCTGAAAAAAAGAAAGAAAAAGGTAATGAAAATGTAACCAAGGAATGACAAGGGGAAAACCTTTGTAACCTAAAAACAGTGTCATCTATTTTTCTATGGATGAAATCTATAAACCTTAACTTAGACTGTGACTAGATTGTTGGTGGCATAGTGTTTTAACGGCGCTAAAAATAAAATAAAATAAAATAATCTACTTCTAATATGTTTATGTTTTTAGTGTGTTTTTGTTGCTCTGCAGGTCATGACAAAGGGAGTTAGTTGCTGACATGGAATGCAATCTTTTCAGCCAATGAAAATGTTTTAGGAGATTTGTGGATTAAATTTTTGGAAGGAGATTGGCAAAGGGGGAGGCAAAAAGATGAGATGAGGAGGAAGATTTTGAGGTAGGAAGATTTTGAGGCAGGTTAAAGAAGGAAAGTAGGGGGCAGTGGTGTGATAAAAGGGAGGCTAAGTGACTGGACTTGTAAGGAGGACTACAAAGTGTGGTTTGATTTTGATTTTGGGGTGTTGTAAATAGGTAGAAGCAAAACTTGATCAAGAAGACTAAATGAGAAGAATCCTGACGAGAAGACTTTTGTTGTGCTAAAAATGTCAGGAAAAGGTCCACAATTGTTACATGTGTTTCTATAGGGACCAACATAAGGGAGAGGATGAGCGTGTCTAGGATTTCTGGAGTGGTTTTGTGATAGTTCATGCATGATGTTTCTAGGGATTTTAAACTGGGTATGGAATGTGTTTTGTCCTGAGAAGAGTACATGTTGTGTTGTGCGAGCTTTGGAGGTTTTTGGGATTGAGGGGATGTTGGGAAGTAGTGATGTTTGGATTTGCTGACTTTGCCCTGAATTTTTGTCTAATCTTTGAGACTGAACCATGTTGAAGTAATAAAGTTAATATTCTATGGGGGATTCTGTTGTTGAATATGAACTACCAATCACATAAAACAACTTGTTGACTCCTAAAAAGGAAATCAAGATGAGTGCTTGATCCTTTGTGGTCCATAGAATTAAAGTCATAGAACTTAAATGTTTGTAAGGATCTTGAAGAAGAAAAATATTTGAATCAGAATTGTCATGCTTCAATAAAAGTATAAGAATCATACTGTAGTCCATGGATGTCTAGCAATGGGGATGTGCACACTACAGAAAGTATTCCCCTTGTTTTGGTGACACCTTTTTCATATAAAACTTTGACAATGAAAATCAGAGGCTTCAGCCAGAAAAAATATAGCAAACAAGGGGCAAAGCTAACTAATAAGCATTCCCAATTTCACAAACTTCTGTACTATTGGCATCAGAGGTTGAGCTGTGTGAAACAGGTTGCACCTCTTTAGTGGTTAAATCTCTGTGGGTGCATATCCACCCACAGCAGTACAATGCCCTATACACACTTTCTTGACTCAAGCACAGTCTTCAAATAGTGTGAAACTGAGGTAATTTAAATGTGCCCTCAGTACAAGTGCCCTCCAAGTGCCCTCCAGGAGTGCAGTAATAGGAAGTGATTCATTTTGATTGGCCAGTCAATATGATTGGCCCAAGTGATGACATTTTAATAATATTTTCCTTTATATTGCCTACTTTTTCAGGTTTATGGGCAGGGAATCCAGATGTAGGAACAATTAACACTTCATGTGCAAGGTAATGCTCTAGAAGTGGGTGAGGAGTTCTGGACATAAGTGCTTGCTTGAGGTGGGGGAGGTGCAGCTTGGGGCGCTTTACTTCCAGAACTCCCTCACTTTGAAGGTGTTACCAAACATACAAATTGACCCGGTTTTCAAGGATCATGGGAAAAATGATATAAGCATTTCAAAAAATGAAACACTTGCATGCATGGGCATTCTGTTCTCTAAAGTGCCTACTGAGATTTTGCACTCTATAAATGTAAGTCCAAATACACAAAAGAAAATTTCAGAGGTTTTTACATTGGATGTACTAAACAGTGATAGAAGCCCAACTAGGGGGTGTGGGTGGATAATTGAGATGCTTTTAGCATTTTGTACAAGGGTGGCCAGGATGCCAGTGTAACCAAACAGAGAAGGAGCAAAATAATTCATGTACAGAGATAATAACCACCAAAAGTACTATCAGCTAATAATGTAATTGTCAATGAATTCAACCATATGCATCACTGAAACATCATACACAAAGTTACTAGTAGCTTGTGCCTGCAGCAGACTTAAGATAACAAGTTTGAGATCCCTGATATATCAGTTCCCATGGCACAATCTTTATGTTATGCCCAATTTGTTTCTATGTGCAACTGAAACTGTTTGTGGATTCCCAAATGACATCAACTAGAGACATACTAAAGTTTAAAATCCCGGAAGTATAGCCTGAGGTCAGACCTCTGTGTGTTCGTTCAGTCCCCTTGAGCTACTACAACCCATCCCTAGTCATGCAATGATGCAAAGAAATACCCCAACTCCCACTTTGGAAGACTTCACTACTCAAATCCCTAAATCCTATATCTGAGCCTATATGCAAGTGATGTTCACCAAGTTCATCCAACTAGAACCACTCAAAGTATGGCAGATGTGCTTGTGCAGACTCAGGATACAAATGCATCTTTATGAACTTTCCCAATCTGTTTCTCTCTTCACCAGCCCAAGGTACCCTGACTAAGGTTTCTAATGCTCATTAGACACCAGACATGTTATATGGATTGAGAAGGACCCCGGAAAATTTTCTTTCACTCATGCAGAAATGCATAACCACTATATGCCCATCTAACTACAGCTCGAACTTCCTCATTCTGTCATCACACCTTGGCATCAACCCCTCATAGAGAATGCTACTGCCTGCATTACATGCTTGCCACTGAGTAGTCATTAGCGCAGTGGAAACAAATTCACTAACTACAAATGCAACAAGAAAACTTCTACTACACAGAATAATTTGGTGGAATCACTTAGTAGCCTCAATCACTTCCTGCATCCGCCTTTTATTCGGCCTTGTTAAAACCCCATTCAATGCTTTTCCATCCTCAACCATCCACAGCTCTGAATAGATAATCCTTGCATTATACACAAACAACAAATTCTCCTACTCTCCCTCACACACTTTCTTGAAGTTGTTATGGCGATGGCTATACTGGAGAAACATACAGCAATAGAGCACTTTCCGCTGTCAATATGCAAAGTGTTGACAATAACTAAATCTAAAAATGAAAACCTAAAATTTACATGTGGTCACACTATTAACTTATCTTGTTCACCTCTTTTCAGTTCACACCAGGACCTTGGTAGAATACCTGCACATACATTATACTTGGAACATGCATTTGAATGATGGTTTCTATATAGGTCCAAAAAGGAGAATACCCGATGTACTTTTCTGAGGCTCAGTTCCTTGACCAGCCTTAGATTCAAGCAAAGCTTATGCGTTGATCCTCAATATTGTTGACAGAAGCTCTCTGGCTGCATGATGAATTTTCTGACTTGACATGGTGTGACTCATCTCCCCCCAGAAGCCAGGATATGATACCTTACATGTAATTGCGTCAAACTACTTTTATGGCTTTGATCCACTGAAGGCCTGCATTTCAATTATATTGCCAACATCAACAACCTATGATTTGTATCAGGCATGATGTGAGTAAGAGGCCCTTTCCTCACCTCTTTACTGACACTGGGTTAAGGGAGGGACTATGGAACAATGGAGTTTTCATTTGGTCCCACAAATTGAGCACCGTTCACCAGGTGTTAGTGTGGACTTGTGAGTTCATTTTTTGGGGACTTCATGAAACATATTTTAAACTGTCACTGGTTTGCACTTTCCATAAAGAGGATGTCATTAGGGTTTACACTATGAGTAAGATGTTTCAACTCTGTCAATACTGCCAAAAATACTACTCTGTTACAAAGAATTTCTATATCTCCATGTGTGATGCTAGCAGGGACTTACTCTGGGTGTTTTAAATCTTATCTCAGAACAACCTTGGGGACATCTTGCCTTGTTACTTTAGGTCACCTTACAAGGTAAAACTTCCCACTCCTGGGGTGAAGGGGAGTTTTGCGGTGTGGTGTTGCTGCAAAACTCCCAGGTTGGTACCTTCATATTTTTGAGTGAGGCTTCTTATTGGCCATATTAAGCCCAAAAAATGTAAGATTTGAACTCAGAGACCCGGATTTAGTCTAGGCGTTGGATATTTGTAATATTTAGAAATAATTTAAATAGATTTTGGGATTTTTACCATGGTACCAACCTGGGTGTTGGTTCACCCAAGGCTGCATCCCCATTTAAAAAGTAGTAGAACTTTCAAAGTAAATTGCTCTATTACGTGAACAGACAAATTTCTCCATTTCAAGTTTGAGCCCCAGAGATTTTCCTAGTTCAAATTCAAAACACCTAGAATTATGGAAACGGTAGGATACATGATGCAGCCAATGGGGCTGGCAAATTCCTTACTCTAAAAAGAAGTCATTTCTGTTATCTAAAAAAATTCAGTTTGATTAGTATCCAATGTTTTTGTGCACTTGCCCACATAGTTCTTTTCTATTTTGCAAATCCAGTGAACAGGATATACATTATGCAAAGTGCATATTGGGGTGCATGCACTAAGGTGAATGTACAGCCTAACATCTTTAGGTTCAACACCTCAAGTCCAGGTTTACAAAAAATTTCACCTCAGATCTGGAATTACTAAGTGAGTTTTAAAACTTTCAGTTGTCAACTTTTGCAAAAGAAAATCTCCAAAAAAAAAATTGCTTTATTTTTTGGACAAATTTGCTGGCCTAAGGTACCTAGTTATCAGTAAAAATAGATCTGTTCAGTCTATGCTAATGAAATTAGGTACCCAGAAACCTTCCCTACACTGTTAAGCTTACTTGATTAATTTGAGAGGCTGAAGCCATTAGTTTGAGCAACACACTAAAATGTTCAATACCTTTTTCTGGTGTTTCTGGTTCCTAATTTTGCTCTCTGGATTCGCAATAAGCTACAGGACTTTTTAGCTGATGGAGATCAATGATTTGAATTCTGCAGATCATTGAGAGATCTCTCTGAGTCTTAACTCTTGAGTACATTATCGGTGCTGGGTGGCAGGGAGTCAGCAGCCTATTTGTTCCATCTGGGCTAGTCTGGACTCTGGATCTGGAATTCATTGGCCGTGCTTCACCCATCATGAGAAAAGCCAACTTCTACCATGCTAATATGATGTGTCTCAAAAGTCTTGACTCTTGACTTTCTCCAGGTCCTCCGTCCACTGAGGTCTTGGGCCAATCAAAACCCACACTAGGAGTTGCTTACATATGTCTGAGGCCAATTAACACCCACACCAGGAGTTACATCCAATCCATCTACATCTGTCTGGGGCCAATTAACAACCACACTAGGAGTTACATCTCATCAATCTACATTCCTCTGGTGCCCATTATCACCCACACTATGAGTTATATCACATCCATCTACATTCATCTGGTGCCAATTAACACCCACACTAGGAGTTACATCCCATCCATGGTGGATGAAGGTCCATGTCTCATCCGGTTCCTCAAGAGCCTTTTTGGTTCACTGCATTCACAATGGCTGTTCCTTGCTGATCCAGTCCCCAAAGAGTGTTTTTAGTTCATGCATTCCCACTGGCTGTTCCTTGCCATGGATGGGATGTTGTCTTTTGGTTCTAGCTGTCATTGCGAGCACTGTGAACTGAAAAGGGCTCCAATTATTTGTATGTATGTTATTTTCTTACATATTGTTACTAGTGGGAGGGAGTAGGCAAAGATCACAACCCAATCTATAATGAAGAGGTTTTCCGATCAACCCAGGTGTCCATGTGGTACAATATTGGAAGTCGCTACATTAGCCATGGTCTTAAATGCAGGAAGTACAAAAAGTACTGCTACATTTCTTTTTTCATTGTCTACCCTTAGCCCAATTCATATTTTTCCCAAAAAGAAAAAGAAAAGGTGGTGCCCAAACACATTTGGGCACCGTGATTACACCCATTATGCACCCAAAATGCGCACATGGATTATGCACATTAATTACAGGCCCAAATGTGTCTTGGCTTCACCAGAGACATTTTAATTGGGCAACTGGGCAGTCATGAAAAAGAAATGCAGCAGGCCCAAATGTGTGTGAGCTTCTCAAAAGAGGCATAAAAAAGAAATGCAGCAATACTTTTATATTTCCTGCATTTAAGACCTATGGCTGATTTAAGGCCAATGTCTTCTGTACATTATGTAGCAATTTTGGACATGATGCAAGATCCTGGAAATGATATTGCATAACTGGTGCAACATCGCCAACATAGGTTTTGCAAAATTCCTCATCAAAATAATTCTAATGCATGAGAACAAAGTAATCAATCTTATTTACCATCTTCTGTCCAAGTAACTTCCCCAACTTGTTGTCATTTTGCCCTGGCCATCTACATAGATTGCTGCTTATTTTAATTGGGTTTGTAAGAACATTAGCAGAATTGCAACAACTTGGGTTTTCTGGGTCCAAGGGCTGCATTTCAAAAGCCTTGTTGCTTCACACTTCCAGCTAATGAAGTTGAACCAGATGAAGAAAACAGTCAGAAAAGATTCCAGTGTATTTCGAGGATGGGTTCTGAAAGGAGAATTGGGGACCTGCCACATCTCTGGCCTTTATACCCATGGGAGCCCTGTAAGGTCCTTGGGAATACCATAAGATCCATGTGCTCATATCCATAAGACATTGATGGAACAAGAAATGAAATATTTTCGTGGAAGGAGCCTCCCATGTGTCTCCAATGTGCCTCCCTTGTGCCCTAGAATGGTCTATTGCACAAAAAGAGCACCACAAATGAGAACCAGTGATGAATAAAGAAAAGAAATTCACAATAGTGAACAAATAATTCAAACGTCTATTTACACAGGGAAAGTATTCATCCTGCACGATTTCCTGGAATTTGGCCCAGCCTGCACAGGCTGCTGACTTGTATAAAGTGACCGCATTCTTAAGTCAATGATGATGAGGACTTCCCTTTACAAAACACAACTGAGGATTGTATGTATAGGAGAAGGGTTTACGTTTAGACCCTTCTTGGATTTTTTGGCAGCAGCACTCGGCTGGTCTCAGGATTGCCACCTTAAATCCAAGAAAGGTATAAATCTGGACTCTTCACTCACATGAAGAAACGTGGCAACTTTTTCTTTTGTTTTGCAAAATAACATGCTTATGAATTTGCAAGGTCTTGTTGACTGGCCGGTGAGATCTTAAGCGGGTTGTAAGATCTTAAGTGAGGTTCTGTGTGAGAAGCAATGAGAAAATACATTACCAAAATTTAGCTGGTTTTCTACATTGAAGGATGACAATTCTTTTTGCTAACCAGGAAATGTAAGTGGTTACTATGTAGCTAGGTAAAGTCACTTGGTGGCTCTTATTTAAGTAGATTCATGTTGATAGTTCATGCATAACTAACCATTGTAGTTAACTGTGGGACAGGAATACAAGGAAAAAGCATTTCCTGTCTACACACCATCCATCCTGCCTAGTGTGCTGGTCGGTGCAATTCACTTTGTTTTACAGCCCCTGCACCCACAGCCAGAAATCCCGTACTGTGACTAAATAAACAACATAATCTGAAGGTGCACACTATTGAACTGTATACATACATAAATAATATCAAAATGGTATGATCCTTAACATCATCACATATCATGATAGGTATCAACAAACAAACTATATACTCGCCCGACACTCACTAGAACCAACCAGGTTTGTGACAATACTTTCTTCATGTGAATATTAAACATCTTTTACTTGATTTACTTGGGCAGAAAAACATACCTTCACTTTGCTTGACTTGCTGAAAGGTACCAGACTTTATAGGACTCACATCCTTGAATTCTTAATACATAAGAAAAACACTCATCATCCAATGAAAGGCAGATGATGTCAGCATATCTGTCAAATCTGGACACCCTAGCCATCAAGTAGGGGTTCAGCCTTCAGGTATCTAGAATTGAGTTGATTGCCACCAAGTTTGGAAGATTGTAAATGGAGCTATTTTAGGTTTAGTGTCCATTTCTTCAGTGTTTAAGAACATTTATCAATAAAAATGTCACCCTTATGTCACCACCATTCTCATAATGCAGAATATTTGTCACAAACCCAAGCAACAATTGAAATTGAATTTAAGCATTTTAACTTGGAGAAGTCAGGCATTTGAGTTTTTGGAAAGCTGAACAATGGATGAAAATAGAATTTGGGATTTCGTCTTCTAAACTAGCTCCATTTTTAGCCTTTGTCTTACTCTCTTGACTCACATAACATATGATGCACATACATTGCCTTACAATTAAAGGTAGAGTAAAAATAATAATTCTAAAGTTTTGTAAGGCATTCATCCAATGTCCGATTTTCCTTGAATTGCATTTTATTGAATTCATCCATTGCCCATATTCTCCCAAATTGTCCCATTATCCGACCTCATAGCATTATCCAACTCTCCTGGACCATCCATTGTCTTCCCATTTCCCCAGGTCATCAATCATCCAATTTTGGAGGAGTGCCCAATTTTCCCAGATTGATCAATTTTCAAAGAAAAAGTGATATATTTTCTCAGAGCTTGTATTTTAGGAATGTACAACTTCACATTATGCAAATATTTTCCAAAACTTCTGAATCATTTTATATAATCTGGCTGCTAAGCTTCTTATTTTGATTTTTCTTCAATCCAAAAGGAATCTGAAGTTGATCACATGGATGCCAAATGGATGGAAATGTTAGTTGAAAATCCTTGTTGACCTAAAATCAAGGGTAGCACAGAATCCCCGAGTTTGGGCATATTTTCCAAGATGCAACTTTGCTGTGCACTGAAGTTATGAATCATATTCCATCTTTATGGATTCATTGGATTCTATCTACAAATTATTGTACCCAAGGAATTTCACAAGGAACTTTGAACTTTTTTCATGTTCTAAAAGAGGATTAAGCTTAATATCTCTTTGGGCTTGAGAAAGTCATGACCTAATTCCTAAAAATCCTGTGCTCAAGGGTGAGACACAGTTTAGATTGGTGTAGATTTTCTTTGTGAGTTTCAAGTAGAAGAGGGATGGGAACATTTGTGCAGAAAAACATTTACATCCTTTGTGGTTGGTTGCTCATGATCACATGCATGCAGTGATTTTTTCTTCCCCTAATTTTGTGATGTTGTGACTTTGGTGACCATCCACAAATGATGTGGGGGATTGGCATCTTGCCATCCCCATTTTAGATCTACATACCAGCATACCTTGAGTAAAAAAATATTAATATAACAAAATTGAAGGATTAATAAACTTAATTTACTTTTTCATGTTAATATTTTCACTCAAGATATGCTGGTATATAGATCTAAAATGGGGATGGCACGATGCTAATCCCCCACATTTTTCTCATGGTCCAAAATTAGTTGCAACTGGTGGGTAGTGGGTACTACTATCAGCCAATTTTTGGTGACCATTAAAAAAAAACATAATATACACATGTAACGCACATGATGAATAATAAGAAGTGGGTAAACTGTAACCAAAACCCTTGACATTTTTTAGTGTCATAAAGCACTGGCAGAATTTTTTGTGCATATGGAGGAGGCACATTATCAAGCAGAATCTGTACTCGGCAAATGGCAGTGTGTTTCAAACTGCAGTGGCCAATTTGCATTTCAAAACTCTCTGGCCCCTTTTTTATTGTCTCTGATACCCTCCGGGTATCATGGGATTATTTTAAAAAAAAAACATTTCTGCCAGTAGTTTACACAGCATAACACCCTCAGTACAGGTGTTACTTGCCCATTCTCATGTCATTATTAGTAGTGAGAGCATGCTATACATAACATGGGTTTTTTTTAAAAAAAAAGAGAGGGAGAGAGCCAGAGGAGAGAGGAAGGGGGGGGGGGCAGGGGAAGAGAGAGAGAGAGAGAGAGAGAGAGCTGGTATCAATAATTAGCGCGCTGTGGGGACCGACGTGCAAGCGTACCTACTAAACTTACCTACTTGCTTCAAGCAAAAGGAAAGACCCAAAATTACTTTTAATTAAAAACACAACTCTGTTAGCCTAATAAGTATTAATTAGTGAATTAACTAAGCATTTGATTCAGATTGGGACTTGGGACCTGAAAGTGGGGGCTGTCTCGATGGATGAACATTTTTTCGTAATTAGTTACTGATCATTGTTAAGAAGGTGAATAGTAAGGTAATGTTGGATTAGTGGAAAGGCGATTAGCGTGCTTGGATTAGGGGAAGGTGTTTAGGAAGTGAATACCGTGGTAGTGTATGATGAGGGGGAAGGTCATTAGCGTTGTATTGTTAGGTTAGGGGGAACATGACTATCGTGGTAATGTAGGATTAGGAGAAAGGTGTTTGGAGACGTAATTTGGGATTAGGTGGAAGGTGATTAGTGTGGTAACGCAGGATTAGGTGGGAGATGATTAGCCTGTTAATCTACAATTAGGCGGAAAGTGTTTAGCGGGGTGATTTGGGATTGGGTGGAAGGTGATTGATGTGGTAATGTAGGATTAGGGGAAAGGTGTTTAGCTTCGTAATTCGGGATTCGGTGGGAGATGATTAGCGTGTTAATCAACCATTAGGGGGAAGATGTTTAGCGTGATGATTTGGGATTAGGTGGAATGTGATTTTCATGGTAATTTGAGATTTGTTGGCTGGTGATTTAGCATGGTAGGGAGATAATTAGCGTGGTAAGTTGGAATTGGGTGAAAGGTGATTTTCATGGTAATTAGCGATTTGGTGGCAGGTGATTAACGTGCTAATTTGGGAGTGGACTAAGGGGACCGCGTTGGTGCGCAAAGAGAAAAGGAGCAGATAGCGTGGAGCGAGGAGACGGATCATCAAGGAGGAACAAAACGCAGCGGAAAACGCATCGACGAGACACACAGCAGGCGAAGAAGTGCAACGAGCCTGCTTTGGAGCTGCTGCAGAACGGAACACGATGCTGCAGCCCAGGACTTGTGGAAGAAGGAGGAGTACTGGCGGTAGCAGCAGCAAGCGGAGCAAGCTATTGTGGCTCGCTGGCGAGCACACAAGAAGTAGTAGTAGTAGTAGTGCAGGAGGAGGAGGTGGTGGGATGAAGGAGAGGCAGCATCAAGAGATGCGCAGGAGAAGTGTTAGCTGCTGGAAACATTATTGGACGGGACAGTGAAGTGGAGAGAAGTTCGAGAAAGGAGGAAAACATAAGAGGAAGAAGAAGAAGAAGGACGAAGAGGAGGAGGAGGCGGCGGCGGACCTGGGCAGAGCAGAGTGGCCTGGAGGGGCGGAGCAAGGAAAGTGGGGCACAACGGGGGCCAGGTTGGGAAAGGAGGATGGGGCAACTGTACCCAGGGGTATCACGGCCAGTGTTGGCGCTGGTGTGCTTGGGATCAGCTTCATCCGGAGTTTGGTGTCCAAGAAGCGTAGGCGACTGGCGGCCGCTGGCTATGACTTGGATATGAGCTATATTACGGATCGACTTCTGGCCATGTCGTTTCCAGCACAGAACATGGAGTCCTTGGTTCGCAATCCCATGTGGCAAGTGCAGAAAGTGCTGGAGCTTCGCCACGAGTCACACTACAAGGTCTCGCAAAATCCCCCCAGTCCTCCTTATGATGCTCCTCGTAATATAGCGCACTTCTGTTAGACACTCGCTCTCTTGGTTCTGAGAGAAGACTGTAGCTCCCTGTAAGAAAGATATAATACGGGCATTTCGCATGTCACATCTTGAACGAACAGTGTACGCCGTGTGCAGTAAGCTTGAAAATGGAGCTCGTCTTTTGTTGTAGAAAAGTCGAGCAATCTGTTAAAAAATACACTCGATTGTAAGAGAAGACACACAGGAGCTTTGTCAGCATCAGTTGCTTCCCACTGAGGTTTGTAAACTTTTTGTTTGTAACGGCAGGTATACAATCTATGTGTGGAAGCCACATACGATCCAGCACTTTTTCATGGACGCGTGGAGCTTCTCCCCTTTGATGATAACCACGTACCACCACTAGGGCTTATCAAGCTCTTCTGTGAAAGTGTCTACCACTGGCTTTCAGCAGATCCCAGGAATGTAGCCGTCATCCATTGCAGAGTAGGTCCTCTCTCTCTGCTTCTCATATTAACCCTAACTTGACACACACATTGCTTGCTTTTTCCCACCATCGAAACCATAGGAATTTCCCCTCCTGTCTTTTTACTCTGAGCTTCATCTGTCCATTCTCTTCATATTCTTCCCGGGGGTTGCTGACATTGGAGCAGGCTGGCAAGGGCCGAACGGGCTTGATGGTTTGTGCCTACCTCATCTACACAGGGATGTCTGTTGAAGATGCTCTTCAGCTCTATGCTGATCGCCGGACTTATAACAATGAGGGGGTATGTCATTTCTTGAGGCTTTTTTCTTAGCTGTTGCTGTCATCTACATGTTTTTCAATTTGTTTTGTACTTTTTGATTATCAAGTGTTAATTATTCTGATTTTGCATGCACACAGGTCACAATTGCAAGCCAGCGACGGTATGTTGGATACTGGGGGAAATTGCTTGTTCACACTTGTGAAACTCAAATAGGCCCACCTCAGGTCCAGCTCCCTGAGACAAAATGCCGTGAGCTCCGAAGAATTCGATTGTATGATACATTGTCTACTGACCGTGTGAAATTTGTTATCTCACAACTTGAAGAGGTAAGCTAGAAAACCTCTACAAAGATCAAGTGAAGTGGGTGCTAACTCAGGTCCTCATGAAAATACTGTATCATTTAGTTGCATAGAAATGTTGGATCATGTCAGCTTTGGGCAGAAGCAGCATTTGACAAGGTGACTCTCTTTTGCTAATGAATGGCAGATTCCAGGACAATTGTACAAACCAGCAACTGAAATGGTACAAGGTTTCTGCAAAGCACTCAAGAGGGGCTATCACAGGACAGTAAGCCCACGATATTATCTTTCTTTCCTACCACGACAAGATGATGATGAGGAAAAGAAACCACGTTTGGTGGTACAAATGGACACAGAGAAGCCTGTGTCATATATGAAGCCATGCCTTGATCACCAGTTTGACCAGCCTCTGATTGTAAGGGATATCCTCTGTCCTTCCTTTTTATGTATAGGGAACCTAATTACTGGTGCAGAGACACTTGTTTATTATGCAAGTACTCCTGTCTATGATCTCTTTTCACAGATCTCTGAAACTTGAATGTAGTTGCCAGTTTCTCATGAACACATGTGTCTATTGCCACTGACACATGAAGCTACTCTTTACTCACTGCAGGTTTCAGGTGATGTAAGGGCAGTCTTCTATGATAAGAATGGGGGGCGTCTGTTTTATATTTGTTTCAACACATTTTTCATCTCCAACAGCATACTGCAGGTTAGTTGTTTAGGGCCTTGTAACATTTTGAGTGTGGTCTCTACTCAGTTCTTTATGGTTACTGTAGTCTTTGAGTGTCTATTGTAACCATGCATTATTCATGTTTATAGTTCAGCCGGGGAGATTTGGACAAGGTAGGGCGAAGAGCAAAGACTATTTGTGGACCAGGCTTTTGTTTGGAGTTGGTGTTTGGACCTCTGGAGCCACAGGTTCCATCACCTCAAATCAGGAACTTGGAGGACTCATTTGAGCTTCTATGAGCCTCTTTACAAGGCGGTAAATTCTCACTTCATGAGCAAGAATGGTGAGCAATAATGAGTATTTCTTCCACGGGGTCATGAAGAGTGGCCAGCCACAAATAAAGACAGCTTCTTCGATTCTGAGATGATAAATTTGATCTTGGAGCCCAGTCAAGGTTTCAACATAACATTTCAAATCTTCTTTTTTGATTTTATGTTGGAACCTTGTCTTATGCTGAAGAATGTCATCCTCAAATGGAATACACAGTTCTATGACTCCATTGGGCAATTTTCGCCGTTGAAAACTCATGCAGAAATTGCCTCCAAGTAAATTGGTCACTAGTGACCTTGTACACTTGAACCTCATTTTGTGTGGTAGAGCGGCTAACTATGTAACGGGACAAATACTCTGAAACGCCCTCAAAAGTGGGTTTGAAAAAATAGTAACAATTGAATGGAAAAGGTGTCTCTTCGATGGCACCTCTTCCAGTGTCTTTCTTTAGATCAAGACTGCTATGGGTGGCACAGGCTTCTAAAGCTGTGTGCTAGCTAGAAGTCCTGTTCCACTTTTTTTTTGTATGATCTTCACTGAATTTTGTAGAATCATGATATCTCTGGCAAGCCCTTTGCAGCTGTCAAAAGACTGCGCTAATAAAGAAGTCACTGTCAGTTTTTGTGCGTATGCATTCTATGTCATCATTTTACCTCCAAATTGTTGTTGTCAAGATCTGTCAGCAATTTCATAGATATATTATGCCTTTACATTGATATGTGTACCATGTAGTCACCTTTTTGCTTATGCTTTGCATGTAGTCATGTTGCATTCAAATTGTTGTTGTAAAGGTTTCTTTGCAATTTTGTAGCTATGTTATTCCTTCTTTATGTCAATATATGTGTACACATTGTGGACTGTATGATATATTTTTTCTGGGTATTCTAGTGAAAGATGTATAGCAAGACATGTTTTCAAGACAGTAGCAAGTCAATTTGAGTCAGGTTAATGCTTTTCAAAGTGTGTTGCGGGCAATTCATGGGAGAGTTCTGTGTTGGCTCAGCCAGTTTCCTTCCACAGCAGTTACTGCCCCACACAGATGGGATGGGGGGGTGGAGCACCTTGGAGTTTTCAGAAGTTTCTAGATTCAGAACACAGGGAAAGTTGCAGGTTGCAGAGAAACTTTCTCAAAATTTATTCTGGGAACCAAGACAGTTGGAAAGCACAACAGTTGTGGAAAAAAGTATCAGCTAGATGGACTTGACTGATAGGATGAGGGGAAGCTAAAACAAGTGACCCAATCACTGCGTGTCAGAGTAGGTACTTCTTCAATGGGAAAAAGCCATGTCAAGGAAGAATTAAGTGGTGTACAGCAGCCACAATGGAAGGTAACTTCCCACTTTAGGAAAAGAGAGTTGCAAGCTGGAAGAGTGCAAGAGCTACCAACGCGAAACAAACTTCCTTGGTCACTGAGCAGTTTGGTGGGACCAGACAAGTGTAGGAGGACAATACAAATGAGGGTGAGAATCTCAGTGCCCAGCCAACTTTATTTGACCAAACGGTTGTTCTAAAAGTTAAAACTTTTGTTTCTGTTCCTTTGTATTTTAGTCACAAGTTTTCCCTCGCAGAAAATCTCTCTAAAATGAGATCAAATTTTCCAGTGAAGTTTCAGCCATGGTCGATTGGGACTTCCTACTGTACCTACCATTGATGTTGGGTGTTAAATAATTCTCAAGATGGCAAGTTGGAACAAATAAAAATTTGGAGCTGACCCTCTTGAATTTCTGAAGAATTAAAGACTTTGGACCTATGGAAAATGGAAAGTAGTCCAAGCCACTCAGATACCATTGTACATTCAAGATGTTTCTGGGACCTACTTATACTTGATTGTCAAAATTTTGAAAATTTGAAATCGGAATTGTCAAGTCAATGTTGTATGTGTACATGGTTTAGGACTACACTCAACAAAAGTGTAAATGCCTTAGGGAAATTTGTTTACACTCAGGGTAAGTGTTAATTTGGGCTTGTAAGACATGGTGTGTAAAATAATATGAAAAAGTGTCAAAAAAAGGTTGAAACCATAGAAAAATCAGAACATGCAAACATTGATTTCAATCAGATTAAGGGTTATCTAAAATGTTTTCTTTGGCCTCATTAACCCTATCAACATCTTTAGGGTGTCTCTTATATTCAACACCTATGATGAGATCATAAAATCAATTCTTAATTAGAAAAACTAGGAGATCCAAGTTTTCCACATCCAGTCAACTTGTGGAATATGACTACGAGGTTTGTTAAAATTGCTCTTGTTCAATAGGCATGACATTTCCCATTGAACTTGCATTTACATACATAATCCCCAAATTAATTAGCTTGAGGTGTGCAAATAAGAAAACAATTTCAACACAATTTTTTTGAAGGATGTGAAGAAACTTGAACACTTGTTCAAAACTAGTTTCAACCTCAAAGACTTGGACTTTGAAAACAACATTGTGCATATATTCATGCACAACACTTGAAAGGGCATTTGGCTGTTCATGCAACTTTTATTATAAAGTTTTGAGGGTTGGGAAAAGGAGATTTGCATCATATGTATTAGCAATTGAGACAGCTAAAGCATGGCCTACATAATCTCCTAATAAGTGCAAGTTTTAAAACCATGGATCTAACATGGGAGAAAGTATATTATAATTTTTAAAGAGCTTGAAAAAATCCATGAAATGGAAAATAGGTTTTAAAACAATGGGTACTTGCTCTCCCATGTTGGCATCAGGTTATTTTGTGTCTTCTTGTGCAAGTCTTTATTTTGTATAACATCAACCTACTTGTAAATTTTATTTTATTTTTTGGAAAGTTGCAATATAAGTTGATGGATGAGACAAGAATATTTGATAATAGCCAATGTTGACATTGGTTAATTACACATGCAATAAGAACAAGAAAAAGGGCATCATAAGTGGCTTCAACAATTGTTAAGGTCTATGTTGAAATAATCTTGTTAGCTAAGGCATTTATTTGATGGTTGTAGCATGTGACAATTGTAATTCAATAAGCAAGACATTCCTCAAACATGACAACCTTGGATGCAAAACATGTTTTCATTAAATTTGCTAATGCATTTAGACAAATTGAGATTTATACAAACGCATGTCCATTTTTTTGCCCCCTTGTTTATAATGCACAATGGGAAGGGAAAAAAATAGTATTATTGTAGGTTTCAAAACTTAAAATGTTTACATTTACTAAAAAAGTTGTTAACATATTTGATTGTTATGGTCATGTAATGCAAGATTGAAGGAATGATCAAACATATTTTACACCAATTGATATCAAGTCCTTAGAAACCTTGTCATCATTAATAGCATATTGAGTTACAGTAAAACCTGCTTGGATTGAACACCCCTATGTTCAGTTCAAAGTGTTCAAAGTAAGAAGGTGTTCATTCTAAGAGTGACAATAAAAATTGGTGTTTTATTGGGTTTTGTGAAAGAACTGATCAATTGTCACAGTCTTGGACGTTTGCATTCGATGTTTTACGAGATGCTTGCGCATTTGTGACAATAGTGAAGTGACTTCATCCAATTGTTCAGCTGCTATAAAATTTGAAAAAGTTCGAAAAAATTTGAAGTGCTTTTAATGCTTTCGTGATTATTGGCTTGGATAACATAATTTTTGGTTCTTTTTCTTCAATCTCAAGTTCCACTTGTGGCGTAGACAAGATTGATTTTTCCCAACCATCATCCAAAGTATCAAAAGCTGGAATGTCCTCAATTACAGTTTCTTCCTCCACTTCCATTCTTGCTACTCTAGCAAGATGCAACATCTTTTCTTGATCTTGAATCAGTCGGTCATCTTGTTTTGGTTCTGTTGCATCTTCGTTAGACTTGCCTTTCGGAAGCAATTTTTAATGGTTGAAGCAACGACTTGGTCCCATCTTTGAAAGACCCGGTCAACGGCGTCACCAACATTTACCTTTTTTATAGTATCAGTTAAAGCAGTCACATCTTCATGGGATAAAAGAAATTCAAGAAGCATCTTGCAATATTTAACCTCAAAGTTTTGTATGATTCCAGAGTCCAAAGGTTAGGTCCTTGTTGTCGTGTTTGGTGGAAGGAAAACAAGTTTGACGTTGGAAAGCTCCATTTCTGGATGACAAGGAGCGTTGTCGAGAAGAATAAGGGCCTTTTGGTTTTCGATTTGCATTTTGGCGTTGAATCTGAAGATATTCCAGAAATATCGTTCTTGTCATCCATGATTTGGAGTTTGCCTTCCAAATGATTCGACGAGGCAGCTGTTTGTTGAAAGCTCGTGGCATCTGCGACTTGCCAATCACTAGTGGCTTAAACTTCTCACTAGTTGCTGAACAAAAAAAAACAATGGTAAGTTCTCCTTGGCCAGCTTGCCTGCTTTGCACTTTTCTCCTTGTAGTACCGAGCTACGATTTGGCACTCCTTTCCAGAGAGGTCCAATTTTGTCCACATTTCAGATACCCCTTGTGTCATAGCCTTGAATAATGTTGGGCAAGTTCTATTTTTAGTGGTTGACGACATTTTCGTCCATTCCAACGCTTTTTCTAGACAACAAACGGAATTGTATATAGTGGCGCTTGTGAAACACCTCCAACCAACCATTCGATGCCCTGAAATCGTTCAAACCAGTGCGGCCGCCACTTGTAGAGCTTTGGTTTGCAAAATTGGGCCAGAAATGGGAATGTTTTGACAATGAGTGTTGGCGAACCATTCGTAAACTCTTTCATCTATGACCTTGTTGTTGTCGCTGACTCACGCAAGTTTTTTTTGAGAAAGACTTGTGAATTCATAAATAGAACTTATAATCTCACTCTTGTTCTTTTTCCAGTTAACAATCATACCGACGGAAACATAGTACTTTGCAGCACAAGCTCTCTCAGACATCCCACTGTCCAAATCTTGCAATGCTTTGGCCTTTTCTGCTAATGTTTTTTTGGTGTATTTTTTCTTCCCATTCATGGTTTGAGTCTCTCTTCTCTTTGAGCAACACTTGAATCTATTATAGCTACTGTACGACGAAATCAGAATGAACTGTGAAATGACCGTTGTACTCACAGAGTGATTCACGCAGGTGTTCAATGTGATGAGGACTATTTCAATGCAGCATTTCAGAATTTGTGTTCAATGTTCAAAGTTATGGGGTTCATTATGAGAAGGTGTATTAATATGGCCAAAATCATTGTGTGTCACGAAATGTTCAATGTAAGGAGGGGTTCATTCAGAACGAGTGTTCAATCTGACAGTTTTCACTATACCTTATTCATTGCATGTTCAAAACATGCACCATCAAAAGGAGCATGCAAATCCAATGCTTCACATGAAATTACTAACTTCAAGGTCATGGTCATGATTTCCATCATCTTTCACAAAGCACAAAATCTTAGATTTGAAGCCAAAGGATTCAAACATGGCTTTCAACTACTTTGTCAACCCTTTCCTATTAGTGTCATTAGCTTCAAAAAGGCCTATCGTAACATGATGACACTTCCAATTTTGGGTTAAAAAAATTAATGACAAGCTCAAAAATATCTTGTTGCCTTCATATTCATCCAAAAATCAAATGTGACAATAATTATTGGTGTGGCATCAAATTAAGGTGACACATGCAAATCCAAAGAATGAGCAACCATGGATATGGAAAGATTTACTTAGATAATGTTTTTTGAAAAAGGAAAACAAGTTTGGAATCAACCTTTAATGCTAGCCTACACATGATCCATACCTTTTCACAAGTGTTTGAAGGGAAAAAGGATGTTCATTGAACACTCCTTGATTGTGACCCGAAGGTGGTTTCAATAGTAGCAAGTTCCATGAGATATGTAGGTACAAATTTGAGATGTTCAACTTCAACGACATGCTATTCATAGGACTTGTCCCAAAGGTTTTGTTGCACATAATACCTTTTTTTTTCTCTTTTTTTCCTTCTTAATCAATGTTAGAGGTGCAACATCAAGAAAAAAATATTACGTTTCAATTGTCACACCAAGTCACAATTAGGGATATTTCCATTGTTCACAACAAAAAATGCCCATGGAAAGCTCTTGTGGTTATAGGAAGCCCAAAACTTGTGTGCAAAGTCAATGCTATTCAATCCCTATTAGCAAAAGTTTTAGTGTGTATACTAACACTTGAAGATAAAAAAGTTGTTCCCCTAAATGCACAACTTTATTTGACTAACTAGAAGCAAAACATGTTTAATGTACTTCATTTGGCAATGAACTAGAAGTCTCCAAGCTCAAGCAATGTTCCTCATGTCTTACCATAGCCTACACATTGTAATATGAAGGGAATCAAAACTTTAATCAAAATTTTGCAATTGCCCTAACGCAAATTAAAATATGCAAGCTAAAAAAAAAGAAAACAAGTTTACCAAAAAGATTTGTTGTTGGAACTTGCCGTTGTAAGAAATTACTACAAGTGGGCATGTGTGTTATTGTTGGAACTTTGTTGGTGGGGATTCATGTTGTAATTGGAGCTATTGTAGGTGGGTGTTTGTTGGTGCGAGCATGTAATGCCCACAACATTATCTGTGTTCCTCTCTATGACAGTCTTACAACACTGTGCTACACATGCTATAGACAAAATGAACTTGATAACAGTGATTGACAAGACAGGCTGGTGGCGTGACCAATAGTCCATACATGAACAAACACCATGCTCAAAGTGATGAAATGTGATTGGCCATAATTGCCCTCTTGACTATTTTTGAAATGAACTTTGTGGATGTGTGGCAATCTTCACAAACTTGTAGATTTTTTCTTATTTGGAGAGGGATACCAGGAGCTGTGTTGATGAGCCCACATGCAATAGCCAGTTTCTTACTATGGTGACACAAAAGAAACAACTTTTCTCGTTCTTCCACATTATGCAGAACCAATTTAGTATAAGGCACACACTTGATGTCATGCATAAGCCCTGACAATCTCTGCAGTTCTCTATGGAATTCAATCATCTGAGGGTGGTCTTGACCATCTACTACAAATGTACGCACCTCATTATTCACTTCAATCCAGGTGCAAACCAGCTGTTTCTTCACTCCTTTTTCCTGTCTCTACTATTCAACATTCTCACAGACATGCCTGTTGCCAGCAGCAGCATAGATGTTTGATAGCTCAACACATAACCAACATCATTTTCAGGCTATAGTTCAGGAAGTTGTTTAGCAACTCGTTCTCCCATCTCCACATTACCATGGATTCTGCCAGCACCAAGGGGAATGTGCTTTGTTTCTGTCTTATTCACTGTGATTTGGCAGAGTCTTGTTATCAATCCACTTCCCCACTAGGCAGGCTAAATAAGCAATGTAAACAACATCTGACTTTGAGAGGACATGTCTTGTGTATAAGGAATTGTTTTGTTTTTGGTTTTGATGGCTTCAATTTAGCACTTTGTTTAGAAAGGCAATACTGAGGTGTAATCACTACTGATGGGTATAAAAAAATTCTTGTATTGCACAGAGAAATGTTTGTTTCATTGCAATCACTGGAGGTCAATCCTGTGGCAGTACAGGTTGGAGTTTACTTATGTCTTGTCATGGCTTTCTTCAGTTATATGGTGATATTCATGGGCAGTTCTATGACCTAAAAGAGCTATTCAGGGTGGGAAGAGATTGCTCTCAAACCAATCACTTACAATCCAGGGTGACTTTGTTGACAGTGGGTTTTATATGGTGGAGATATTCTTCTTATTGCTTGCCCTAAAGGCTGCTGTTCTATCTCTTTTCTGCTCTGCCTCACTGGTGTCTTCTTATGTTTTGATCAATGTTGCTGTCAAAGTCTTACTATGGATTTTCCTCTGCAATCTCAGAGGTTTGTTTTTTTTATCATTAAGCTGAACTACATTGCATTCATGGGTACTGCAATAGTGACACTACTGAAACGTAGTGTGACCCCACAAGAAAGTGACAATATATGTTATTCCATATCCTTCAAAGGTTTTGACCATCCTGTTGTAGGAGATTGTGGATGAATTTTTGGATCTGAACACACAATGTCTGAACAGTTATTTCACAGTATTGGTTCATGATGTTTAGTCATCTGGTGGCATAATATTCTTTCATACATGTTTCTGAAGTTTTAGTTCATGTAACATACAAGGGATGCACAATCTAAGAAGAGTGAAGTAGAGAGGTTCAATCAAAAGTGCTATATTGGTAGATAATTTCCAACTGCCAATATTGGTAGTACTGTCAGTTTGTTGTGTAGCTTGTTAAACAGGGATTACTTTTATCAGTTGCTAATGGGAAAACACTCTGGCAGGTGTATGATTCTTATGATGATTGCCTACAGGTTCAATTAATGTGTGGTGGTATTGTACTGACATCTTTGATTATTAAGGTTTGCAAATTTCCTCTCACATTCTTTGGACTTGCTGAGGGTGTTTTCAAGGATGGTCAAGTTGCAGTTACAGCAATGGAAATTTTTCGTGCATAGGAGAAATTTGGTTGTTCGCTGTTGTGAGGTTTTTGCAGTCATTCATGAAGTTCATTGTAAGGTTAGAAATGTCAAGCTAACTGAGTCTAGTTATCTTGTTTATCACATTTAGGGGGTTTTTTGTTTTATGTGTGGGCAGTCTTTCTGCTCTCATTGACAACTGCATTTTTAGTGTTCATGGCAGTCTTTCTCCCTCAATAACAACCTTGGATCAGGTGTGATTGTTATCGAAGTTTGAGATGTTGGAGACTCTCCATCATAGCTACAATATTATGATGTACACTTGCGAATTAGAATCCGCAACATCTTTCCTCCACACTCCTTGCTAGGGTTTCACTTCCACCTTTCTTCTCTCTGAAAGTTGTGTTGTTAGCTCTTTGTGAAGGTTGTTACAAGGAACATTTGATTTCTTAATCTCGAGTTCTCTTGTCTGGGCTGGGAGTTGTGTAGAGGTGATTAGCCATTTTACGCAATGGCACTATGGCAAAATTAACTGTTTCGTAATTTTGCATCAAGAGACATGTTTTCCTCCTTCACCTTATTTTTCAGTTTGTGTATAGGAGAGAAGTTCATGCACCCAAATGCAATCATTCTTCTGCTCAATTTAGTATAACTTCATAGTTAAGTTTGGATCATAACATGCTATTTGTTCTGTATTGCTTTTTACTAGGGTTGTTAAAAGCTATTTTTGTGTTGCATTTTTAAAGTTGTATTTCAGGGGATTCATGATTGGGATCTTCTTAAATTAAACACATTTTTTAGCTACACATTTCTTGTCTCTGGTCCAATGACACAGCCACACTAGAATTGAAGCTCACAATTACTTGCTGTTGCAGTGGTGAATCTCACTCTTGTTGATCTTCCTGGTCTTACACAATTTGGTGAACTGCTTAGTCATAATTTGCAATATGTTTGGCAGGTTTTCATTTGTGTTGTTTGTAGACTAGATTCCAGGCTGGGTTTTTCAACTGTGGCTAAATCTAGTTGATATTTCTCTCAATTTCCAATTTTGTGGATAGTCACATTATTTGGAAACTTTGTTGAGCATGATCAGCTTGTTTTTGCAGATGGGTAATCAAAAAGAACTTGGTTTGATGTTATGTTGAAAAGGTAATCAAATTTGTAATCTTAGTAGACTTGTCACCTTCTATATCCTATGATGAATGATGATATTGTTCAAATGTTGGATTCACTGATATCTATGCAGAACAGTGGCAAGAGGGGGTAAGCTTAATTAGGGGCTGTTTTCTATGTAGCCAAATTCTATCATCTTGGCTGTCTCTTCTGCCAATCAGACAGAGGTCAATAAAGATCGTGAGAGAGGTTGACCCATCCAATGTTAAGTGGTGCTTGGAGAGTGACTCCATTTCTGGCCTTGGTGTATGTTTCTAAACTGCGTGCTGTGAATGTCTGTTTTCAAATTTATTGGAGTTGCATTGAAAATTGTAGTTAAAGTCAATTTTTGGAATGTCACCTAGTTTATTGTTTCAACAGTGCACTTAACATCTAGGTTGTTGGGTTGCTCTTCCATTAATCTTTGGATCTAGGTTCCTCTTGAGGCTTTCCTTATTTCTCCATTAGATTAATGTCTCTTTGGTTAAGGTTCTGGTTTGCACTTTAGAACAAATGTCATTCCTGGAAAGCTGATGCCCATCAGATACTATTTTATTGCAAATGACCTGGAGGTGAAAAAATTTACCCCATGTTTGATAACCAACTTGTAGCTGCACTGAAAAAGCTGCCATTTGATAAGCATTTCTCAATACAAAATGTGTGGAGAATTTGTATGAGATGTTGATGGGTACCAACCCCACATTATAACCCTTGAGCAAGACCACATGTGCCTTATTGAAAGTTCCCTTTTCTCTTCCATGGACTAGTAGAAGCAGTAGTTGATGTCGTATGTTTTTATCCCCTACTGCTTTATAACTTGTCTATCATTATTCGTTACCTCTCAAGTACATCTACATCATGCTAAATATTCACATTGTTTTCATTAGACACATTTCATCCTCAGGGACCTTGTCCATAAATCAATTGGCCAGTGCAAGGTAAGTTCCACTAATCCATCTCTTAATTTCAATCCTGTTTGCTGGGATAAACCTTAATTCTTTACTTATCTTGAAAATTTGTGGAAATGATAGAATTAGTATTTCCTACTTCTTTCTTCTCTAGATACATCTGTTCAATACTTGCATTATAATTCTCTGAGATTTTTGCAAGAATTAAAGTTGTTCCCCACTCTTTGAGCAAAGCTTGCCCAAGCAACGATATAGGCCTTGGAAAGAATGTGGGATGAAAGTTGAAAAACATCTTTCAAGTTGGTAGATTTGGAGTATTTGATTGTGGACTCCTTCTGGAAGCTTCCCGAAGAAGTTGAGAAGGGAGGAAATCAAGGTGACTCCACAATGGATTGATAGACTGGTGGTCATTTGAGGTGAATTGGTAAGCCTGATCCTTTCCCATTTCATGAAAATCTATGGAGTTCAGTTCTTGTTGTGGAAGCCAACTAGCGCCTTGTCAGTAATAGCAAAGTCTACTCCCTTGTGTTGAAAAGTTAATTGCTTGTTCTAGTAGGTGCAAATGTGTCTGCATATGTGAACATGGTCTACGATCTTCTAAGGAACTCTCATCCAAAAGCCATTGTGTACTGTCAAGTTTATGAGGCGTTCAATGGTCTCTACTTGACCATTTCTATACCCAAGTTGGGAAGTGAGAGGTAGACACCCTTTTTCAAGTTCTTCATGTAGTTCCAAAACCAACCACCCTGAAGACACAAGACTTTTGCATAGAAGAGGGCCACAGACGTTTCTATGTGATTTGTCAAACGTCATTTGGGCATGGTGAGCAATTCGTCTTTAGACATACTATTTACATATATGTGATTACCTTAAATAGTGGGTACAATCTGCAAGTGTGGAGAGGAAACTTCAACTAGAATATGTATGGTTGATGTTTGCTATATGAGTGTTTCATGGTTTTGTGGTTTTGAAACAATTGAAAGGTGTAGGGCAAACATCATATATTAGCTTCCAAAAGTTTAGAAGCCATCCTTCTCTCCTATTGTAATTGCTGTATATAAAATTGTGATCTACTGAGAAAATTACATTGCAGAGGAGTCATGCAAGTGGAACAAATGTAACTCAAAATTGTTGGAAAGATTTAAGAATCAATTTTGCAAATTCCTTGAAATTGAGGAAGCCATGAGACAAAATGAATTGTGTTTCATATCACAAAAATAGTGAAACCTTGTTGCAAAATAGGTTCTAAATTTGTGAATAGTACACCCATAATGAAATAGAATTTTTTTTGAGAAAACACTTGTGATGCTACATTTTCAGCATTGCAAACAAACACATAAATATGTAAATTAAATAGTGTATTTTGTATGTGTCAAAAATTTAGGTTTAAGAGATGTAAAAGTGTAAGGTGAATGTTATGAAATGGTTAGAAAAATTGTAAGTGCAATGCATTTTTCCTATTGCAAGGGTGCATTAAAAGTTTGATATGTTGAGAAAACTTCCATAGCAAAATGCGTGTATAAGTGTGACAATTGTGACAATAGACTACTGAAAAAGAGACAAATATAAGAAATATAAACAAAGCATATTTGTTAAATTGCTTTGAAAATTTCAACATTAAAGATGAGGAAAAAATGTTTGGAAACCATCATAAAATAGTTGTGAAAGGTCTCAGAATCTATCAATATAACCTATTGATATTAGTGAATTAAAATTTTGAATCAGTTGATAATCCTTGTGTTGGAAAA
>Ga0116229_10000983_pt1 | contig 42654 bp, 41 predicted proteins | sample S1TSphgellanicum_3_FD_87313 | JGI IMG/M metagenome (GOLD analysis project Ga0116229, IMG submission 87313) | Host-associated microbial communities from peat moss isolated from Minnesota, USA - S1T2_Fc - Sphagnum magellanicum MG | ecosystem: Host-associated > Plants > Peat moss > Unclassified...
ACAGACCATCACCTTCATCATGAACAGCAGTGACAAGCTGCCATGACTACCCACTGAGTTCATCAGCTCCCAACAGTGGGTGTAGATAAGCATATAATAATCTTCCCAAAAACTTGGGCAAACGATTATACACAATCTGCATCCTGAGTTTCTGTTGCCTTTCCAGAAGCAATGGGAAGACTCAGACACGATGTTGGCTAGCACTCAAGAGACATCAAAAAGAGGAAACCAACCCCAACAAAGGATGAAAAAGTAAAACTGAGTGGGAAAAATCCAGAAAAGAACAGAGGAAGAAATGAGAGAACCAACATGGAGAACTTTCAGAGCAAGAATACAGTGGACCTTCTTCCTGTCTTTCTCTATCAAAGACCAGAAGAACACTGCCAACTTTGCCAAATAAGCATGACTGAATGTTGTCAATTTCAAAAGTGAACTCTCAAATGCACATTCAATGCCACCACTTCACAGACTTAACATACGAGCAGTCAAATTGAGGATCAATCAAGACAGTTCAGGCACTGGCCTAGACAAGCACACAATGAGTCAGAATGTGTCAGAGTTTCCATGTAGCACAGGAATAGCAGAGTGCAAAAAGTCAAGATACCCATTAACACAAAACTTGATGCAGACCAGAGCTCCATTGAGACTCTTTTGACTACCCAGACATCAGACACATGTGCGTGACCATACCAGTTGATTCAAAACCTTTGCCAAAACCTGCTGTGTGAACACAGTTCGCTGCTGAAGGCAAGCTGAGCATGCATCCATCACCTGCTCACCCATCCCCAACCAAGTCTCCATAATCTTCACATCTGTTCTAGAATATCATATAGGTTTCCAAAAACAGTATGGAAACCAACATAAGCAATCAAGGAGAAAATGAGTATAGAACTGACCTTCTTGAGTGAAACAGAGTCACGGTGAGGGTCAATCCCATGAAGAGCAATTAAAACTTCAGCTGGTGTTAAAGCAGGACCAGTATGTGCTGAGCCCTTCACACATTGAACCCATCCCACATCACACTTTTGATATCATCTCTGTTTGGGTCTCTACATAAAACACATATGGTTGTGCCATGTTGACTTGCAGGGGACCTTATGCCAAGAAAAGACAAATACTATAGTAACTCATAGTCACCAAGGAATTCACATAGTCTCCATTTACTCACTGCTATAAGAAGGTTGTGCAAAAGTTATAGCTCACAAATTACATATCAAAATGGGCATTTGACACATCTATGAGATTGCAGAGAAATTTCAACAATGACATGTTGGATGTACCATTCTGTCAATACTGGGAAAAGAAGATGGAACATGGCAAGAACCAGTACAGGCTTAAATGGTCCATTAATTGTATATGCTCAATAAAAAATTCATGTCCTTTCATCTAAATGCTTCAATCGATTTTCAGATCACATGAATGGAAGCAACATCTCAAACAAGCCTCTACTATTTCCTCACAATGCAGAGAGAGCATTGCATGTCATGGGTGCTGTTACACCTTGATGAAAAGGTTCTAAATACCTGTAAAATACGGGCAAGGGCTGCCTGGAATTTATCAGGAGGAAGATCCACCAACCGTGGAAAAACTGGCAACACCTGCACAAACCACACCCTTGCATTGTGAAGTCCAAAGATAGACAAATTGAAAGATGCATGTCCAACAAATAAAACAACTCTACATTGCCTTGATTGAGGAGCTGGGATCAGAAGTGTGACCTCATCTTTTGACAATGAGGAAAGCACAGGTATAAGAAAGCCAGCATCCTGTCAGGCACCATCAACAGATAAAGGACCCCAGTTAGCTGAAACAAATTCAAATGCATTGTCCCTTGCCTCAGGGATTATAACCAAGCTAGATCAAACTGGAGCCTTACATCTGCCAACTGCAAACACTACTTTCTTGGGAAAACATGATGGCTGAAGTGAGAGCAGATCCATCCAGTTGTTTTATAGGCATCAAATATCCACAGTGCACTGTAAGTAGTGGTTGAAAAACCTGGAGTTTAGTTTCATAGAGCTTCTTCACTGTGGTGATCAGTTCTGCGGAGGGTTCAGTTCCCTCTGTCAAACTATGTAGGACCTGCAAACATTGACTTGCAAATTTTGGTCAACATATCTATTGCTAGAGCACACAATCCTGCCCTGCACCTATACTACCAAATAACAATAGTTTACATGATGCAGTTTCTGTTGGAGCATAGTAGTGACTCAAATCTGTGGAAGAAATACAAGAAAATTGAAAGATGAACTTCTGGAAAATATGATCCCGAGAAAACACACTGTCAGCAAAATATCCATACTCCTTTCATACCTCAGCAACCTGCATGACTTTAAGAATTAGGAGAAAGGATATAGAAGCCTACCAGCAAGAGAAGATTCTCACTGCCAACTGGCGGATCAGCAATAAGCTGCAGGAGCTCTGGTGATGATGAGCCAATTGTGCGGAAGAGAATAGGAATGTGTCGATGAACTGCCTGTTGCAACAACAGTTCTCCAAATTTCAGCACAGCAAGTAAGAGGGCAAAACACCAAGAAATAAGCTTTTGTCCCCTGAGAACCCTATGGATGCACAAACTATAAAGAAGATTTACCATCTATAAAACCAAGAATGCAGAGATCAAAACATAAGTTCAAGGCACCTGAAAAGAACATACCTGCTTTACAGCCTTAGAAGCACGGCCATATACCTCAAATAGTTGTTGTAAAAGTGCATGCTTCTGCAGAGCACCATCCAAAGCAAATTTTGTCAGGACCACCTGAGAAATTATTCAATTTGCTGACAAACTAGAGGCAACACAACCCAACTTGCCTGTCCTTGCCACTACACTGATCATCTAGTGGAATGATGTATTTCTGCATGTATCAGCATATGATTTCTCAAGACTTGCACTCAAATTATATTACAATAGCAAGTACTATCTTGTGCAAGCACACATTACAAAATTCCCTTGTAATGTTAGTCTGTACATCTACTTTCAGCAATGGTGATATGTTTAAGGCACCAAGTCAAAAATATCACCCAAAACATGTGAAAGTGCTGCTTGAAATACACACCTTTGTACAAAGGGCAAAGAAAAGAGACATGCAGCGCTGAGCATCCGAAATTGATAATGCTGGACTGCTTTTAGCAACATTCTGTTGACTCTCATCTTTTACCACAGCTATATCCATTGGTGCTAGTCCATTCCCTGACTGTTGGTCACCATTTGCCCCTTGCGTGGCCTTAATACTATCTACGTCCATTGAATCCCCTTGTCCTGTATCTGTCTGTTTAAGATCCACTACTGCAAGGAGACTCTGTACTGCAAATTCTTCAATGGTCTGAGCCACATAGGTAAGTGGGTACAGCTTATTTGCAACCTACACAGAACCAACAGAAATGCACAAAAACCACCAGGTCATACAATACACTGCAACAGATCCTCAAAGAATACAAAACAAAATCATGGAGACCACAAGATACTACTAGATCAGAACACAGAAATTGGCAACAATTTGTGTAAGTGTTGAAAATGCAGTACCAAGCGAATTGCCTTAGCTCGTACATCATCAGACTCATGAACTGTACACTGCAAACACAAGCATTTGTCATCAGCATAATACATCTCCAGTCTAGAGACATAATTTGAGGTTCTCTGCTTCATCAAACTGTGTGCAGCTGCAGGATCTGTAATGAGACATACTCTTCCTGCAGCACCTTCATGGGCATCCAAAGGTCTCGAACAACGTGCCTCACAGCTCAATAAAAAGGAAGCTTGACTAGAAGGTGCCTGTTTGAACATTAGTATAGGTCTGATGTGCAATATCGACACCAGCATACATTATGATTTTGGGGGTGTACCTTAAGTGCCATCTTTAGACAGGTGCCACGTGTGGGAGGCCGCTGCAAAATGAGACTCCAAAGAGCACTAAGCCCTTGTGTAATTCGGTCACCGGTTGGTACTTCTCCCCCACCTTCTGGATTGCAAAGATCTTCAACCAGCTTCAATGATGTCAACGGCAGTAGAGGAGCATCTCCCAAAAGCCGACTGAGAGACTTATCTGAAGAGGGTAGTGAATCTCTCAATCCTTGTGCCTGCAACATACAATGAGCAAAGAGAAATATCCATGGGACAGTTCAAACACATAAAGAAAATGATGCAGGTGGCAGGTTAAATGTCACTTGTTCATACTAGAAACACACTCTAATACAGCCATTTGGTATAAGGGACACACCACTGACAAAAGAAAACGGTCATAAGCCAATGTGGTTGATGCTGCAATCTCTGAGGAATTGCTAGCTTGTTCTGCATACAGCTGATACAGCACATGCAATGCCACCTCATGCCCCTGCTTCATCACAACACATTTGCAGTTAGCCACTTGCCCATATGTGCATTCCCATTATACATATTCCATGAAATCTCCTGTAATATTGCATTCCAAAAGTCATATAACCAAGCAGCAGGCTGATTACCAAGAAATAAGATATGGATCATCCATCTTATACTATTCTTCAAGTACAAGAACAGCTGAATTTGTACCTTGTGGCTCTGATAATCTGCAAGAATGTGTTTCTGAAGAGCTTCTAATGCCTCCACATCATCACATGACTGTCATCCAACATCAGACAACTGTCATATTGGAGGACAAATTGCTACAAGCCTTGACATCCAGCTTCAAAGCATGTATCTGCCAGGATATTCCCTAATATGAGAAACAGAAAACCTGTAAATAGGAGGTAAAATTCTGCCTGAAGATGGAGACAATGATCTCAAACTCAACAAATAGAGGCACAGGGAGAGGAAGGGAGATTGCCTGGGTGACCAAGCGAGCTAGCAATGCAACACGCAGATCTCCACCTCCTGCAGCAGCAATAGTCTTATGACCCTCCAGTATTCGCACTAATGCAGCTTTACTCAATGATGTTTGCTGTTCCTCAGTTAGTGGCACAAAAGGAATTGGCTGGATAGGAGCTGCAACTGGGATGCCTGCAGATGAGGCTAACGATCAGAAAGGCCCACACATATTTCAAACCATTTCAAGACCTCAGAATCCAACTCAGACAGTGGGTGCAGACTTTCCACAACAATCACTACCCCAAAGCACAGAGCAATTAGATTCCACAAGGTGTTTATCAAATGTACAGATAGTGGGTGAAGTGTCAAAGATAAAGTTCAAGTAACCTTGTGGTGCTATGCCTGATGCTCCATGTTGAGGTCCAGAAGACAAGGATGGGGCTGCAGTAGAGAATGAAGTGGTGGGTTCTGATTTCATGGGAATTCCAGGACCAGAGAAACCAGGTTCCATTGAAGAATCAGGTGGTGATAGAGGAGGAGTTGACACAAGAGGCCCTGATTCTTCTACTGGCTCCTGCTTTACTTGTACAGCTGGCAAAACAGCAGGTTGACTGACTGAATATTGCTGCAGGGCTGATCTTGGGTCTCTGTTGTTCATAGACAAGGAACCTGCTGCTCCTTCAATCTTCACCGTAACCTGAGTCATTGTTTCAGTTGTTGCACTTGACACCCCAGCCACTTCCACTGCCTCCAGCTTTGGTGTTAAGAGAGCCGTAGGAGCCTCTGTAACAGCAACACGCCATGGGTCCATTCGCCGTGGATCCTGGAAACCAAGAGTTGTTCCTTATCCAATATGTCAAGATTCTGAAGTACATACAAGATTGAGAAGGAACTAAGCTACACAAAATGTTGTGTCCTCCAACCTGTCAACTCATGCCTAAGGGTTGACATATGGCAGGCCAAAGGACATGTAAAACCCTAAACTGATCAGTGGCAACACTAAATGAGTCCTGCATACAAACATTAAAGTTAAAGACTCCCATAGAATTTAAGGCCACAGAAATAGAAGACACAGCATAAAGACATCAGGAAGAACATCATGTTCAGGGAAGCCTAAAAGTTCATATGTGCTTAGCATTAGAAAACTGCCTGTCCTCCTCAATATACAACTGTGTGGCTGAAACCACAGTAGAACAAGAGCTGTTTACACAATGCCCCACCAACCAGTCTTGCATATATATTCTCCGGCACTCAAACAGGGTCTTCTAGATTGAACAAAAGGGCTCATACCTGGGTTTCCACTTTTATAAAAAGCAAGCTTATCTAGGAGGCTAAATTGCATTGATAGCTACTGATGGAAGGTGCCAAACATGATGTGCAAAAACAGGTAAAAGGCTCACACATGAAACATAAATAGATCACATTGTTCCCACAGCACACAAGGTATGTCCACAGGTGACAGAAATTTGTTTATTATTATGGATGTGAAACACAGACCAAAATTTGCTAACAGGCAAGAAAAATGTCACCTTGAACCTACACATCAGATCTAAACCCAGCTGATCTTCAGCTTCCAACACCTAACCAAGGACCTAACCCAGCCATGTTCTCTATGTGCACTCTTTATTACTGGACAAACTGTTTTTGGGCCCAACATGACAGGGAACTTCCTTAGCAGTTTTACCAAAACCACCACCTTGGCTGTCAAATGTAGCACAAAAGCTGAAAAAGCTCAACACCAAGCTTCATCCAAGGCCAACTCCAAGGGTCCAACACAATTCTGAAATAGATTGTGGCCAGATACATCATGTCTATTTGAGACACCACATATTAGTGCCAGATGGTGAGACTGTTGACTGAATTACCATGGAAACAGAATCACTACACCCCAGCTTAGAATCACAACATCAAATCCATGTGACCTAGAACTTGAAAAACAGGGATAAATCTCAGAACTCTCATGTCAGCAGGGGAGAACCATGTCAAAAAAATTCTGCCCATATGTACAATTGAAAACAAACAACAGGCCTGTGCAGCACAAGAGCAGTTACAGCCATTTTTGTCATTCCACCCTGTTCATTTTTCTGCCAAAATTAACCTCAGTTCCAAGATCAAACCTTTGTGGCTTCAGAAATTGCACAATTTTTGTAAAAGTTAAAAAGAATAACCTTACCCTGCGTGGATCTCGAGTAACTTCTGCAGGTTGAGGCTGAGGTGGAAAGGAGGGAACAATTGTCTCTGCAGCTGCAACAGATTTTGGAGGCAGTGGAACACTCTGTGGAGTACTGGAAGACAGAAGAGACGCCAAACCCCCACTCACACCAGGGCCAACCCCTGGTGGAAGAGGAGGGGCAGTACTGGGCAAATGCTGCATGTTTACAATCACAAGCTCTGCAAGCATATCAGGTGTCAAGCTGGAGATCAAGATTTCGACTGAAGCTGCCCCTCTCTCTCCTTGAGCTATCAAGGCACCAAAATATGCCAGCAGAGGTGCTAGATTGTTGTCTGAGACTACACCACCATTTGCAAGGCTGGATCCTGCAACATTTGAAGAGACAGAAGCCATCTCCAGCTGTACATTATCTGTTGTTGGAGTCAGCCGCATACGTTTACGAATGCTTTCCTCTGTCTCCACCAGTTGGTTTCCATTTTCTTCAGCAATTGGTCTTTTTTGGAGAGGTCTTTCTTCCACAAGGGCTAATGCAGGTAATGGTGGTGTTGATACCTGTGGCAACCTCTCATCCTACATTGACCAAGCAAGTAAGTTAAGCCAGGCACAACTGGCACAGTGCTCCACAAAGCTCAGATCACCCTTTCGAGAACATTACAGTCCAGTCACATCTGGCTATACTGCTATCCACCTTGGAGGAGTGTTGACTCAAAATGCTGGGATTGTTGATTAAAGTTCGGTTATAATAATCACTAACCTTGACAAGCCGCGGATCCTTGGAAGCACGATCTCGTTCTGCTCGCTGTGCCCTATCTATTTGCCTGAGTGCTTGATCTGCCAAATCCCCAGCATTCATAGACTGCAATGCTTTTATCAAGCGGTCTTGCCACTGCAAAACCAAAGAAAAAATTGTCAGATTGATTCCAGTTCTGGAGATTAAGAAAATCTGAGAACACCCAACTACCTGCACTACATACATACAGAACTGAAAACAGATACTACAAGTACAACTATATGCATGTGCAACTATGCTTAGCCACATGACTAAAACCTGCTTCAGACCACTCAAGACTTTGCATCTGCAGATGCCTGTTAGTTGTACACCCTGTCATCAGGACTAAAAGCAATTTAGATTAATGCCCCAACCTCTGGGTACAATCCATCCCACATGGGACCTCAATTATGTCCTGATAGTACCCTGCAACAGACAGAATCATACCGGTAAAGCTGCAGGTTGTGAACATTTGAGAAGCGATAGAAATGCAGTTTTGAGAGCATGAATCACACTGGCCACCTGGCCTCCCTTGATGGGTTCACAATCTGGCGCTAGTGACAGCAATACTGGAAGAATCCGCCCAAACATGGAAGGTCTTCGCTTTGCTATACCTGCTAAACTGTCAAGCAAACCAGAGAACAAAGTCACTAGTGTACACACAGAGGCTGATGGAGTCACAGAGAAACAAAGAAAGACACAACAACCAATTCCATGCTCCAGGCAGTGTCATACAAATGAGTAACAGCAAAGGTCAGTCTAACAGAGGTTAACCATCAGAAAGTCCCTTGAATAGCTCTCTCCAGATGAGATTCAAGGGATGTTGAAGAAGCCTGTCAGGCTTACATACCTGTTTACAAGTACAATGGCAACAGGACCAGGAAGGACTGAGGATTCTGGTGCCCGAAGTTGATTGAGCAGAAGCCCAAGGTTTTTACTAGCTTCTTGGCCCAGAGCATTTGCATCCAACAATGGGTGCCCACCAGCTATCCATGCAATGTTGAAGCCCTTTGCAACACCTGGCAGGTCAGGAGACTAGTCAAAGACTGATGAAATTGTGTGAAGTACAACAAAAGACTGTTGAACTCTACAATACCAGTGAGTACTGAAAGTAGCAGCAATGTCTCACCATCAGAATTTTGTTGATTTGGTGGAGGTTGAGATGATCCACTGGGATCAGGTGTGAAGAGCAGGACGGTAGTCTCAACAAACTTCACTGCCAGCAACCTTACTCCATCATTCCCATGCTGTAGTCGAATCCCCAAAGGTTAAAGTGTCAAATATTGCAAGATCAGTGCCACCCAATGAAGCTGCTGTCTCAGAAATAAGACCAATCCCATTCCCCAGATAGAAATTGTTCCCCAGATAGATTCCTTGCCATTGTCAAGAAAATGTTGACTATGCAGCTGGAAAAAATGAGCATTCAACTGCGAGAGAGAGATACAGAGAGTATCCAGCTCTAGGCCTTAGGATCCAGATCCCAGAACAAAGATTGATAGAGAATTTTGGGAGAGAAAGAGAGAGAGTTTTCTGCGAGTACAAAATCAGGAAAGAAGCAGTCCAACCATACAACCATTCTAAACACCAAGTACAGACATGTGACACAGGCTCATTGACTAAATGAAGAAGTTCAGTAGCATAATATTTGCCACATGTATTAAGAAACTACAGAAGTAGGAACACTACCCACTGAATACCTGAAAAGCAGCAGGGTAGACAGCATTCTTGAAGTGGGTCACCCAATTCCAGGCATCAACTAGCTGCTTCTCCACCTGACCAGTATATATGCCCTGTGCTACACCAAAGAGTGGTAAGAAAGACATACTGTGGCCCCAAGCTTGTATATGTGCTATTTCTGTAGTACATCACAAGCAATAGCCCTGATACCGATAAACCTTAATCCTCCACAACTTTCTGAACTATCTGAAGCTACTGTTGTCGTGGTACCACCCTGCTCATATAGTGAGCTGCATAAAACAAGCCACCTGCTGGAACTGCAACCTGACCAGGATAGACAATGATATGACCAAAAGAAAGCTGGAAGGTCAAAGATCCAGAAAAGTGTAGGCAAACAAGAATTGACCCAGGTGAAACACACCAAGTTTCTCAAAGAGCTCACTCAGGATACTGGAGCAATGTACCTGTGATGCAACTTGTTCAAGAGTGGTGCGAAAGATGTTGCTGCCACTGGTTATTGCCCGTCGAGCAACTGCAGGCGTGGAATCCCGCAACAGAGCAAGTAGCACTGGCACCATAGTAGAGATATGTGCAACATGTCGTGTGCCAATTTCTTCTATCATCCTACAACACAGAGCTTTGCCAAGTGAATCTAAGTCCCCTATCTATCACTCTTTTCCAAAAACTCAGACTCAAGAGGTCAGCAGGATTGAGGAGAGATCCCAACATCACTCCTGAAAATCACCAAGCCCCAAGCTCTAAACCCCATAATGAAATTAGCACTCCACTAGTAGAAAATGTTAAGAAATAAGTAAAACAGTACTGCAGAATCTATCCCCTTATACCTGGCAACTCTGATGAATATTCCATAACTGAAGGTCAGGGTGAATATATGACTACATAAACATCTAGCTGTTTAGGGTCAAGTGGTGGTGCATGTTATACAAAAATCTGCATCTTGGTGGTCAGAAACAAGCAAGCTTGATTTTCAAACTACATCTTTGCAGCTCCTTCAACAGGGTCTGCAAGAATAGAATAAGACAGCTGAGGCTTTTGCAGGTCACCTCCATACACTGTCCTAAATTTCTGGTAGTGCCACAATGAGTCTTCAAAGAACTGTAGATTCCATACATTCCAAGACCATGTCACGCTGTCATTTTGTAACTCAATAACCCATTGACCACATCCCTTCTTCAACAAATCTGGCTCTAGAAGTGCAATAAACATGAGCAGGCAAGCTTTGTCCAGACACTGACTTTAGACAAATTAGACGGCAACTGTGACAGACCAGAGGTTGGAACATGTTGACACTGAGAGATATAATGAAGAAATAACTTTCATGAGTATCAAGAATCCTCCATACTCATTGCAAAGGCCACATTGAAGAAACTAAGAACTTGGTGTGAAATTCAAATGAATCATTTAGCAAGGGTTGAAAATCAATTCTTAGACAGCCCTAAAAGAGACTGTGGAGTAAACACAGGAAGCTCAATTCAAAACAGCAAAACAATGGAGCTGCTAGACGCAATTTGCACAGAACTCTTTACAAGGGTGAACCAACAACAAAGACCTAATAGATATGCAATGACCACAATACATATTGAAAGTGCTTGTGAACCCTAAAACATCACCAACAATGCCCGAATGCAGAGGCAGAAAACTGGAGCTGATCAAGGGATTGAACTAATGTCAATGTGCAAGAAGAGAAAGTAGAGCTCCTTGGGGCCTCGAAAAACACCCCAAAAAATAATTATATATATAAAAACTCGGAGTAATCCGAAACCCTAAAAAAAAAATCCAAGCCTATCGGTGTGCGGTAGCGAAACAATCTTGAAGCGAATACAAAAAACGCACGGGACTGCACATGAAGCAACAAACCGAAACTGCGCACATAACGGCAATGGAACGCAATTCGACGAAACAAATTCGAAGCTGCCTTCAGAAAGGACAATGCAAAGGTCATGCCAGAGCTCGTAACAACCAGAGACAAAAAAACGCAAAGAAGCAGAGAAAGAAAGAGATGCATATTTACGTACTCGGCAAGGTACTTCCGCACGGGGCTGCCAGGCTCGCTCTGCAGCTCCATAAGGTAGGGCACGAACTCAGGGAGAAGAGACGGTTCCCGATGCAGCACAATTTCCATCACATTCTTGAGCAGATCTGCTTTAGACGGGGCGTCGGGCTGCATCTTAGCTTCATTGAGCAGCTTCACGGCCTGCTCCCTGACGCCAGCAGCCATCCGTCCCGCCGACGCCATTATGGCTCTCCAAGGCTCTTCTCCTTCCCCTTCGACTTCCACCACTTCCTACTTCTTCTTCAGCACCTTGCTACGGAATTTTGAGAGGTCATAAGAAAGAAGAGAAAAGCAGAAGAGAGGAGGAAGACGACCACCACCACCACCACCATCGCCACGGCCGCTGCAAAATCATCGTCACGGCCATCATCGTCTCCACACTCTTCTCCCTTCGCAAGCAAACAGCAACGAGCGTCTTCTGTCTTCCTCCTCGCGTGTCCCAACGACTTTTTTTTTCTCGTCCTCCCAAACCAGCCACTCTCGTCCAACCTCGGTGGAAGTTCCTCTTTTCTCGTCCCTAAAACCCAACGATTCTCGTCCGAGTCACCCCGAAGTCTTGATTTTCTCGTCCGCCAGAACCAACCACTCTCGTCCAACTTCACCCCCGAAGTTTTGATTTTTCCGTCCACCAGAACCAACCACTCTCGTCCAACTTCACCCCCGAAGTTTTGATTTTTCCGTCCACCTGAACCAACAACTCTCGTCCAACTTCACCCGAAGTTTCTCTTTTGTCATCCACCGAAACCAAACTATTCTCGTCCAACTCCACCGGAAGTTTTGATCTTCTCGTCCACCAAAAGCAGCTTTTCTCATCCAACTTTACCAGAAGTTTTGATTTTCTCATCCACCAAAAGCAACTTTTCTCGTCCAGCTTCACCCCAAGTTTCTCTGTTCTTCTCCACCAAAACCAACCATCTCGTCCAACTTCAGCTGGGAGTTTGTCTTTTTCCGTCCACCATAACCTACAATCTCGTCCAAATTCACTGGAAGTTTCTGTTTTCTCGTCCACAAAAACCTGCCACTCTCGTCCAAATGAAACTGAAGTTTTTTCTATTCTCGTCCATAAAACCCAACGATTCTCGTCCAACTTCACCCCATGGTTTTTCCTTTCTCGTTAACCAAAACCAACAACTCTTGTCCAACTTCACAGGAAGTCTGCCTTTTCTCTTCCACTGAAACTAACAATTCTCGTCTACAACTTCATTGGAAGTTTGTCTTTTCTCATCCACCAAATCCAACCACTCTCGTTCAAACTGCAGACGGAAGATTCTATTTTCTCATCGACCGAGACCAACAGATCTCATCCAACTTCACCTGAAGTTTCTCCTTTCTCGTCCACCAAAAACCAACCACTCTCATCCCACTTCCCTGCAAGTTTCTCTTTGTTCTCGTAGATGAAAACCAACCACGTTCATCCAACTTCCTTGGAGGTTTGTGTATTTTCTCATCCACACAAACTAACTATTTCTGTTCATTCAATTTATTTTTTCTTTTGTGGTTTTTTCTTTTGGTTTTATCTAATCAATTCTTGAGGTTTCCAAGGTTTTTTTTTTCTGCAAATTTTCACCATTTGGCAACCAAATAAAGGGGCATTGCAAATTCTACAAAAGGGTTTTTTTTTTTTTTTAAAGGCTTGTAAGTTGCCATATTTTGAGGCAAAAAAAAAAGCTGAATTCACCATATTTAGACCATAGCTTCTAGGATGTAGCCAAAATATATAATGTTCCAAAAAAATTATAATTTTTTCTTTTGATTGTAGCCAAACCTGGCTATCTTTTCTTTTGGAGGAACCACCTACCTCACAAATTTGGAAAGGAATTTTTATTTTATTTTGTAAACATACACCCTAGTCTCTAACTCTTTAAACAAATGAAAATATGAAATTTGAATTTTTATCCTTTTTTTGTTTGGCTAGCAATTTTGGGCAAGTTTGATAACACCCAAAAATATTAGGTAGATTAATATATCATAGTTATGATTTAGGTTACATTAATGTAGCAAGAGTGATGGTTTACACATCAATTAATTAGTTATGTTAATTCCATGTCATTGATTGGTGGATTCTATTTTTGAAAGGATGAGATTGACTAATTCATTGATCTATTTGTTTTAAACACTGAATTGTTAGCATTTTTTTTGGCAAATTTTCATCACTTTGCAACCAAAAAAAATCTAATGCCATTCATAAAAAGAATTTTTGTAAATAAAATGTGCCAAAATTGTAAGATTTTGAGGAAGAAAAGTTTTAAATCACCATATTTAGACAAAAGTTTATAAAAAGTCACCTGGATATAGGATCCTTAAAAAAAAATTACTTTCATTCTTACATTATTCTCTTTGTGCATGATCACCAATGCATTAAAACACACACACACACACATAAACTTTTTACTAGTTGTGAATCTTATCGTACATTATCAATTTATGAAATGTTGGTGATTATTGTTATTGTGCATACATTATGGTCGTAACCTTGGGCATGCAACCAATATTGAATTAGAATCATGGGGGATGAAGACATTTTCATTGTGAATACATGATAAATCATGTGAAGGACTTAAATTTATACCATTGAACCTTACACATCTTCATTGAAACTCATTTATACCATTGAACCTTACACATCTTCATTTTTCCAATTCATTGCATCAAAACATAATTTCAAATTTGTAAGACAAATAAAATGTAGGATATGATGCAAAACTATTTTGCATTGTTTTTATTAATACATGTCCACCTTGAAGGCAATGCCTTAAACAAGTTCTAGATCCATCATTGAACCAAATTAAAGTCCATTAGCCTAATTGCAATTGGCATTACACCCCAATTTTTCAATTTCAAAAGTCCATAGCTCTTAGGATTTTATGTTTTATGCATTATAAAAAATTGCACCATGTAAATATTAAAATGTATTATTTGAAAATGAGTCCATATTAACCAAACCCAACATATGTAATAAGATATAACATTTGCAATCACACCCACTATAGAAAAAGTGCCTTCATGATGCCAAAATTGGTTCACCCTACCATGCCAACACTTTAACGAATTTCTAATGTTAAACCCATGAGTTCAACATGATTTTTCAAGTTCTTATGATTTGAATTGAAACCTTTTTAGTGGAATTAACACAAGAATCAGATTGTGGAATAATCTTTTAACTACAACCAAAACCATGAAAAACAATTCTTGAACACATGTTCAAGTTCTTTAGGTGGGCAAATTTAATTTTAAAAAAAGAATTAACAAGTAAACTTAATTTTAAAAGTAAATGACTAAATCTAATTAATTATAAAACTCCACACCTACATTATTGGAAATTGACAGTGGATTGACAAGATAATATAAATGATAAAAAAATTTATTTTCAACAAGCTCTCCACCTAACCTTAAGATCATATAGATGTTGTTACAAAACATGTGTTCCACTTTCAAGTTTTGGTCTATTCTTGAAGAGGAAGTGAACACACCTGTTCAAATGATATTTATTTTTTAAATGCATGTGTAACTTGTACATGCACAAGGTCATCATCTCATGCAAATATACATCCCCTTAACTAGAGTGAATCATCACATGCATTGAGATATTTCATACTAAATTTAATTAAAGATATGTAAATAAACTTACCTAACATATTTCATGGTCCCAAAAGTATGGGCATGCAACACAAATATCTCAAATAATTATAACTTAGTAAAAATAACTTAAACAACTTCATAAAAAGTTGATATTCAACACCCCCACTCAATAAATTATCAAGTTACACACTTAACCATACCCATCAAATGTTGAAAATATTCATGTTTGTTAATAAAAAGTCCCTTGGTCAAAATATCTACAACCATATTCTCTATGTTATAATACACCAATTTAACAAAATTTTATTTAGTTTCTTTTCACACCAGATCATGATGAATCTTGATGTGCTTCGTGTGAACATGAAAAATTGGGTTTTTTTAATAAAGATTTGTAAAACTTTGATTATTATCTTATATGATAGTAGGTTTCATTAGTGGAACACCAATGTTCCCAAAAAGTGATGAAAACCACATTGTTTACCTTGTTGTTTGTGAAGTTACCATATATTTAACTTTTGTTGACAGCATAACAACAAAATTTTGCTTCTTGCTATTCAAGTTAATAACACCATTTCCCAATAAGAAAACATAACTTGATGTGGATTTGCAGTCATCCATATTGCTAGCCTAGTCTACATCACAATAGGCACATAACATTTGTGTGTTTCCATAAAAAAAATCATAATCCCCAATATTACGACAACATTGGATTTGGTAAACATTCATTTCAGAATGCATCTAGCCCATATTGTTTTCATCAATTCCTTGATTATGGTAAACGTCTTTTTTGGAACACATTTGGCCCCTCATGTTCATGTGTCAAAACCTTAGCTATGGCTTACATTTCTTTTCAAATGTACTTGGCCTTGATCTTAATTTTCATTCTTATTAAAATGCACCTAGCTTTAGTTATGGCTTACATTCTCATTAGAATGCACCTAAGCCCTTATTTCTTTTCAAAACTTTAACTATGGCTTACATTTTTTTCAGAATGCATTTGGCCCCATATGTGTTTATTGGAACCTTGGTTATGGCTTACATTCTTGTTGAAATGCACCTTAACCTTAGTTATAGTTTACATTCTAATCAAAATGCACCTAGCCCCACATGTTTTCGTCAAAACCCTAGCTATGGCTTATGTTTTCATTGAAACATGCCTTGCTTTGGATATGGCTTACATTCCTTTTGAAATGCACCTAGGCTTGACTACAGTTAACATTTTTGTTAGAATGCATTTTGCCCATAATATCATCTTTAATGTTTTATTAGAAACACATACCAAAATCCATTTTTCTTTGAAAATGATGAAAAATTTGCTCCATTGCAATTTAATGTGATTGCTCATGATCAACCATAAACTAATTCACAATCCCCACTACATGTTCAATATCAGGTCATATGCATACCATTGTATACATGAAGCTTCCAATAACATTTTGAAATAGGATAACTCACAAAATTTATATCATTTTGAAAACCCATATCCTTTGAAAGCTTACAATTACTTATAAAGAAAATTTGTATTAATTTACTTTTAATGATTCCAAATTGTTTCAATATAATTTTAATGAATTTGATTTGGTTCAAATAAATCGTTCGATCTTGTTGAACACAATTTATGTGTATCCCCAAGCAATATTAGATCTCACCTAAATCCATCGTTTCGAATTTTTTTGAAAGATTATCATTTGTTTCTTTCAACAAAGTCAAATCATTAGAAGCCAAAATCAAATCATCAACATACATAATTATGATCACATATGAATTTTTTTGAACTTTAGTAAAATAAATGTTGTGTTTAGGAGACCTTTTTTCAAACTCCTAATATAAAAAGAATGTATTAATATTGTGATTCCATTCATGAGGAGATTGCTTCAAACCTCATACAAGGATTTTTTAAAGTTTACATACCATGTTCTCCTTACCTTTGATCATTACACCTTTTAATTGTTGCATATATATCTCTTGAAAGATTTATGTTAACCTTAGATTTGATTTTAATAAAAGTTACTTTATAGTTATTAATCACAAATTTGATTTTTTTAAAGTGTTAAATCATAATATGTAGTTATCTTGTTAGTTAGATGTTACCATGAGTTAAATATAAATCTGACTTTTGTATGTGTTACATCAAAGTTTGATAAATGTTAATTAACTAGTTATTAATTAACATATTATTTAATATATTAGCTTTTACTTAGTTTGGTAACTACTTTAATTACCAATTAGTGTTTCATATTTTGAATTAATATTATGTAATTACTTTAGTTATTAGTAAGAACAACTTAAATTATTTAAGGATGTCCATTTGAATGTTTTTATATTTTTTTTATTTGCAATAATATTCATAGAATTGCCTTGTTATTTTTTGAATTTGAATTTATATATTGTGTTTAATTTGAACATGCATGCATAAAAGTAATGAAATTCTTATGTACATTTTTTTCTAAAAATATATATTTTTTCCATTAACAATTTACATTTAGAAATGCAATTTTAACATCCATTTGATGTAGTTTGAAATTTTCAATGGTTGCAATTGTAAGCATAATTCAAATTGATTCCATTCGTGCCACAAGGAAAAAAAATTCATTTAAATCAATATTTTCAACATGTGTAAATTGGCCACCAAACAAACCTTGTGTTTTGACATAAAACCATCGACATTATATTTAATCTTGAAGATCCATTTGCAACTTATTTGTTTGTGACTAATTGGAAAATGAGTACATTTCCAAATCTTATTGTCTTATAAAGATTTAAATTCAAAATCCATGGCCTTTTTCCATTGTTGTGAATCTTCATCATTTAAAACTTGCACAAAAAATATGGGGCTCATTAACATCAATAGAAAAACCACATGAAGGATTCATATTTTCTTTAACCATTGTTGGATTGTTTTGCACATGTTGAGGAATTTTCCTAGCCTCCATATTTTTGATTTAAAACAGTTTATTTAGATTTATAATCAAACCTTGAAACCATTGTTTCCTCATTAAAACTTTTGGATTCATCAAAGATAACATCATGATTGACAATTACATATCAATTTATAGGATTGTATAATTTGTACCCCTAATTTTTTTTCATAATAACCAATGAATATGCATTTGACACCTTTGGAATCGAACTTTATTTTTGTTTTCTTTGGCACATGAGCAAATGCAACACAACAAAAAACACACAAAATTAGATTTATAGAAGATTTGTATTCACACCAAACCTTTGGTGTCATGCCAAAAATTGCATTAATATGGATTCGATTTTGCATATATTTTGCAATTGCCATTGCTTTTGCCTAAAATTTATGATGTAGTTTCATATGTTGTAATATACATTACACACTTTCAACAAGTATGGAGTAATTTGCCCCTCCATGGGATGTTGCCATGGTACCACATAAGTATCATATATATTAAAGCAACAGTGGTGTCTGTTTGTCTGTCTGGGCAGTTCCTATAAAATTCTTCTAGTCATAACTTTTCCAGATGTAACTGACTCCAGAGAAAAAAGAAATCAGGTGCAGTCTGATGTTTTGAGGAGCTTCCCCAGATGTAATTTCCCCAGATGTAACTGACTCCAGATAAAAAAGAAATCAGGGGCAGTTTGATTTTTTGAGGCAAAAGATTTGGTAGACCAGAAAAAAAATATTTAAGCCTTGGACATCCCATAATTTTGTTTTTTTTGTTTTTTTGTATTGACCAAGACTACTTTTTTTTTCTTTTAGCTACTGTCCGTCCCGATTAAAAGGACGGATGAAATGTCCGTCCATTTTGATGACGGGAAGGATTTAGGGGAAGACCAAAAAAAAAATATTTAGGCCTTGGACAGCCCAGAATCAATTTATTTATTTTTTTTGTATTGACCAAGACTACCTTTTGTTTCTTTTAACTACTATTCGTCCCAATTAAGGGGATGGATGAAATGTCCGTCCGGCTTGATGACGGGACGAATTTTGGGGAAACTTTTTTTCTTTTAGCTACTGTCCGTCCCAATTAAGGGGATGGATGAAATGTCCGTCCGGCTGGATGATCACAAAATAATAATAAAAATAGAAAACAAATAAAAATTTTAAAAAAAAAAGTTAAAAGTTTCAAAAAAAAATTAAAACGCTAACCAAGTTTAAAGAAACCGGGGGACTTCACAATGGCCGAAGGTCATGGGCACCCACTAGTATGTGTATAAGCCTAAAAATATCCTTTGCATGAAAACTTTCACTCAAAAGAAATGGGGTACAATGGTGTTTTACTATGCACACATCAATGCAAAAACTTAAGTCATGATTTCCATTGAGATCCATGCCTTCAACAAGATTAATTTTGTCCATGGTTGTTAAAACATGCATAAAAAATTGTCCAAATGTTTGATGCCACATGTCATTCCTTTTAATCTTGGTGCTACATTTTGCAACCAAGGATTTACACAACTCCAACCAATTTATGTAATCTTCTTTTTTGAACAACCTTAACAATCATTTTATTTAAATCAAAAGATTTCAACCAACATTTTGGTCATTTCAAATTTCACTTTAAAGATTTGATTTATTAATTGACTAATCAATAATAATTGTTTTGCCAACTTTAAAACATACAACATATCCCCAATACACTTGGAAATCCTATTTAACAAGTTGAAAACAATAGTGCCTTTCCCACATATACCAAACGTATTATTGTTTTTAAAATATATATTTTATGATTCAAAGTAAACTCTTCAAAGGTTAAGAATACTTCCTTCTAAAATGTTAGATGTTGTGAAGCTTTAGAATCAACAAACCATGCATCCTTGAAAATTGTAAAAATAAATAAAGTAGTCACAAAAAGTTCAATTTTTCTTACTGTGGCAACTTGTGAAGAACTTTTGAATTTGTTCTTCTAATTTTGTTTCTTTTTAGAACATTTTCTTGTAAAATGGCTTTTGGTGACATAATTGTAGCAAGTCACTTTCTTTTTTTTCTTTTCATTTTTGAACTTCTTTTAATTTACAACCTTTTTGAACTTCCTAGAAACACCCTTAGCAATTAATGTTTCATGTCTTGTACCATGGTTAAACAACATTTCTCATTTACATTGTAATTTTTTTTGCAATAATCATTCACATATTAATTCCATAAACAATTAATTAGTTTGGGTATTAAATGAAACCACAAAGGTTCATGGACAAAAAGAAACCTTTTAAAAAAGTGAATGCCAAATCTTCATTAAAAACTTGATGATCAATGTTTGGTAATTGATTCATAATCATCAAAAGCTTTTCAATATGAGCTTACACCAAGGTGCCTTCCTTCAACTTAAGATTGTAAGCTCTTAACATAATTACAGCCTTTTACCAACGTTTATTCTCTCAAATGTTGCACAAAGATTGTACCATGCATCTTTTACAATTTCTACATGTGTTACATGATGCAACAAATAATCAACAACATTTAAAAAAATTGTTCCATAAGTCAATTTGTCTTTCTTCATGAATAAATGGTGTTCAAGAGTGATTCCTTTACAAACAATCTCTCCAAATTCAACTTCTAATGGCAACAACTCTTTTGAGGTGATCTCTTGCAAAAAAATTTCATGTAAGAAAAATTTCGTTGTTACCTTCCATGTATGAAAGTTATTGCCATTTAACTTTTCCATATTTAAAGCACAAGAAGTGGATGCCATAATTGTAAGTAAAATAATGCTAGATAACAAAACACCTTAAAATTTGAAATGACAAAATGCTAGAAAAACAAAAAATACACCCAATGCTTCAAAGCTACCATACCAGGTTGAAACTTGACAACAAATCAATGAGAAAATAGAAACGATAAAAACATTGATTTTTAATGAGCTCTCCACCCAACCTTAGGATCACATAGATGTTATTACAAACCTTGCATTCCACCCTTGAGATTTAGCCTACTATTGAATAGGATGTGAACACCTACATGTACTTGCTACCTACCTAAAAGTGCATGCTCGAGGTCATCATCTCATGCAAATGTCACCTCCCCTTAACTAGAGTGAATCAACACATGCATTAAAACATTTCACAATAAACTTAACTACAAATATTTAAGTAAACTTACCTAAGATATCTCTTAGTCCCAAAAGCATGTGCATGTAATCTCAAGTAACTACAACTTCATTTAAGAGAATTAAGTAACTTGGTAGGAAGTTGATATCCAACATATGCAATCCCCACTTTTAATTTGTTGTAAAAAACTTGCTAGCTATGCAATCTCAAATTGTATTTAGTGCATACATGGACTAGAACCTGGTTTTTGAATTGGGTTTGGAGGCTCTTGAAATTGAGAATATGTGCCAAAATTGGAGCCCCATGGCTTAGAAATTTGAAGAACCTAGGCCAGACTTGCACCTAGAGAATCTGCCGACATTTTTCAAAGTGTCAGATCTGAGACCAAAGCTTCTCTTAACAAGGAAGAACCAGCCCACACCAGTACCTGCCTTGGCATTTGATTTATGAGGGATAGGAATTTTGTGTCATCTAGAGTTCTTCCAACGGGTGGCAAGCACTGCATGTTAGACTACTTGGTTGTTTGTGAAATCATGTACTTCTGGAAGCAACAGGAAGGCTCAGCCCTTATGTTGGCTAACTACATGAAGAAATCATAAACTGATAATGCAAAACAATATGGATAAGTTAATGCAACATGTTTGTTTCTTGTACCCCTTTCTCATTGCTATTCAGCCTGCTGAAATTGAAGCCAATAACTTCAAAGCACAACTGGAGTCAAATGTGTATGAATTTCTCAATTTTGAGAAAGCAAAACAAACTATATTTTCAAGTTCCAACCCACAAATTTCTTTGGGAAATGTTGCCATTTTCATTTTGTGAAATGATAAATCCTTGTGCATATAAAGGTTCTAACTGGAGAAATTATACCTGTGCATATTTCACCAAGGCCATGTGTGTTTTTCGTATTCAATCCTGGCTCTTCTCTGCATACTCGGGGGTGTGACAAACAGCCATCATATGTAACATGTACACATCTTGTCTTGATCTCAGGCATCTGTCGTGAATCAACATGCCAATCCCAATGATCCTCCCATGTCCTGGGGAAAATTCCCGAAGTTCAACTCCCAAAAATTCAAGTAGTAGGGTGTGGAATTGCTGACTTGATTCCCCAGGCTCTGCTCATATGAAGATGTTCATATGCTGGCATTTCCCAATCCTCGTTATTTCTGGTAGCGATATGCAAAAGATCAAGGAGGAGACTGAGCCAGGAGGTTGAGGGAGTAAGGGAGGCAGGGCTGGAGGCAGGTGGGTGGTTTAGGGGCCTGCTTGAGTCATTCAATAGCACTTTGAGAACTGACATTTACTCAGGAGAGACATGAAGTAAGATCCTCTCCAAATTAATGGGAAAATTTTCTCCAAGTAAATGGTGGTGGAGATCCATTGCTACATAAAAATCAAGTGGTGTGATTCCTCTGAAGCCCCTTTCTTCACCCTCGGCTGAAGTTCCATCTGCTGGGACTCTGATGCTATCAAGTGGCCAGATCCTGCTAACATGTTTTTGCTCTGCGAAAAAGCTAGCTTCCTGCTTTAGCTCTTTCTGCAGATAACCCACACCACCATTCTCTTTACAAGAACCTGATTTTTCTCTGTTTCCAGATCGCTTTGATTGCACCAGCTCAATTGTTGGCTTCATCAATGCCTTGAGGTAGAGGTCAAGGGCCAGGTTAACCACGTTTGCACAGTCAATGCTCACTCCTTGCAATCCGTTCTCAAAGACTGCACCCTGTTGTATTCGTTGCTGCATTGTCTCTGTGTCTGGCAACTCACTTGCATTGAGGCAATCACTATCCAATGCATCCCCAAGCATTGTAAATTTGATGGGTGATGGCAGCACGGTCACACTTGCTGCCTGGCCTGCACTTCCTAAACTTGGTATGCAAAATGGTATGCCTAATGGTGGCTGTATGTAACTACTCATCCAAATGATTCCCTGCTCTTCATCCTCATCTTCAACATCCTCCTCATCTTCCTCTTCCTCCATCTCCTCCTCTTGCTCCATCTCCACATGTGTGGGTTCAATCCCAGCAGATTTGCTGTTAGCATACAAATGGTGATCACAGTATCTGGGTCGCTTTGAAGGTGGTGAACTCAAGCAATCATCGAGACTAGACTGCTCAAAAACTATGTTTGATTGTTGTGACGGCCGCAACAGATCTGGTGAGTCAAGATTAGCATCCTCCAAACTCCTATGTGCATCATCCTCACTAGGGGTGCCTTCTGAGGTTGCTGCTTCCCTCCTGTGGTTTCCAAGAGGGCTTGACCTTTCTGCAGCCTTATGGACACAATTTCCAGACCGCCCTTTACGGGACAAGATGACGAAACCATCTTCTCCATTTGATCTGATTGGCTGCAATCCAGGGGACAATGGCAGTGAAGAAAGTTCAGATGGAGTCACAGGCTTGCGATGTATACCTTTCACAGGCTTGGAGATATCATTGATCGAAGAAGGCCGAACTGGTGCTTCTGCACAATAGGCATTTGTGAAGATGGCGTGCACAAACTGGTTATGAAGGACAAGATTCTCCTTGCCAATTGTTGATGGCACAAGCCTGTCAAGCTCTCGCTTGGTCAGCTGGTAGCTCAGAAAGCTTGAAAGCAGACCGCAATACCGTGACTCCTTTGTTGGTCCCAAGAGCTTATAAAACTTGGACTTGAATTCTTGTAAATTGATGCGCACTGTGTGCTGCATCGGCGCCATTTTGCATCCCTGCCCTTTTTTCCTGTCGCTCTTTCTTCCTTGCTCCTCAACTTCACTATGTTCTATAAAACCTCAAGTAACCCCTTTCTGGAATTCATTCTCTAATCTCAGCAGGCTGCCACTTGAACTTTTGTGATGTGTCTATAGGTACCTGAGGTAAATCACTTCCTGGAGGTGGTCACAAAACCTTGGTCCAATGCTTGTGATCCCCACAGAAATAAACCCTACTTTCAATTCCTCAGAAAAACTCACTAACCAATCTACGGTTTTTCTTCAAAAAAATGGAGAAAATGTTTTGCCCCACCACCTATTTGCTTACACGAAGATGATACTTCATCTCTTTCTCCCTCCCTCCCCCATTCCTTCATTTCCTTCCCAGCCCTCCCTGTGCTTCTGAACTATGAATTTTTCCGTGCTTCTGAACTATGACCTGTTATTTGCTTCTGAACTTTCTCTGTCCTTCTGAACTATGAACTTCGCTGTGCTTCCAAACTACGATCTCTTCCTGTGTGTAAGAGATATTGCATGAGGGTGGATGACCCAGTAGAGAAAGATTGATGGGAAGGTCAAGAATACCAGCAGTAACTCATCTCCATTTCTTCACAAAGAGATTGACCAGGCATAGAAAAAACCATGAAAAAAAATTTCGCACAGCAACATTTGCAGAACTGTGTCCAAGAGATATGGGTATCAGTAATCCGTAAAACTAAAAACGTTCAGAGTGGAAGCCCTGTGATAGATACTACTACTACTACTACTAAAGGCTTTCCTTTCCTTTCCTTTCCTTTCCTTGTTTCTCACTTGCTTCCCCAAAACACAAAATCATCACATAGAAAGTCTCAAAGAAAGATGCACAAGTCTCAAATTTTCTCAACAGAACAAAAGAACAAAAATCGGTGGGTAACCCACCTCTTGATTCTTCCTTGACTAGACGCTTGAACATCACACTCGCTGCATCAGCATCGAATCCATTACCTCCCCCATTCTTCTCCTTTCTCCAAAGACACAAACACAATGCGCTTGCGCGAGCGAGCCCGATCGCTGCTCCTTCCTTCCCTTGTGTCTTCCCCGGGAAAGCTCACTGGTGGAGCTCACCCAGGTCGCGGACCCACGGTCAGATATCCTGACTACCGGTCGGTGGGTCGGAGAAGAAATAGATGAACACTTCTGTTCATTCTCCTTACACACGAAGTCGCATGGAGCAATTACCAAGAACGGAAGCCACAACCCATGGATGAAAAATCCAAGAGTATCCAAAATCTCAATGACTTCCTTCTGTTCATTCTCTGTACACTTCAAAGACACACGGAACAAGTGACAAATATGGAAGAAACAGATAATGGATGAAAAAATTCAAAAGTTTCTAACAATTTCCATCTGTTGATTCTCTCTACACAGGAAGAAGCACGAAACAATTACTAAGAACGAAAGCCACAGTTCATGGATGAAAACTCAAGAGTATTCCAAATCACAGTGATTTCCTTCTGTTCATTCTGTGAACACCTGAAAAAGTCATTCGGGCCAATTACCAACTAAGCAAGGCACAGATCATGGATGAAAAACCCAAAGATTCCAACAGTTTCCTTCTGTTCATTCTCTCTGTTCCAAACAAAGACATATATTGGAGCAATTACCAAATGTGGAAGCTACAGTTCATGGATGAAAAAATACAAGAGAACAAGGGGTTTGTCACACCACAGCCTTGCCATTTACATTAAAAGGTGTCTTAAGGCAAAAAGAAGAATTATGGAAATTCAAATATTTCATCATGCAATAACATAATCCTTCAAAACCATCCTCCAAAAGAAAACAAAATCCTTCACCATATCACAACTTTATAACTACTCTCAAGTTTCAGCACAAGCCAAAACATCATCTTTCAAAAATCCTCATATAAAAGAAGACCTACTACCTAGGGGCCAAAGTCGCTTAATGGCTTAAGCTACTACACTCTACAATGGATCTAAACACAATATCCTTGCCTTGGTAGGCAAGGCTAATTAAAAACTCCGACAATGTCTAGACTCCTTATCAACAGGGCCCCAGAAAAAACTCTTGTCTATTCTCTCAATGTAACATCCTCCCCTCCATCACTCCTCCGAATCCACAAAACCATCTTCTTCTGCACTCAATCCTGTCCCGCTGCTTTTGTCAAATCTCATGCAGCTCCCCAGTAAGTCCCCAAACAGTTTCACCTTGACCACCACTTTGAGTGAACAACAATATATCACACATTTGGTCACACAAAACACCTCACAGATCTCGCAATCTTGTCACAAAAATTTCCCAACACACCATCGAACCTGTATGTCTTCCTGAACCTGTCATCATCTCCATGCCATCTCCAAATCTTTATTGCTATACATGTTACAAACACTAGTATGATGCTTGCACAGTCAAGTTTTTTGCTTCTGCACATCTACAACACATGTCAAACACCTCCCCCCCACCCCCACCCCCTACAGTAACATAAACTTCTATCATCAAAAATTGAGAAGAGCTCCCTGAATTCAACTGCATCTCCAATTGCTCAGCATTGTTGTCTTATCCAAACACACCAAACACTCACAAGCACACATTAGCAACAGTTTCTATTCTGGATAGCTTCATTAACACAGCGGCATCCTCCTGCACACTGCTCTAGCTAAAAACAACTCATCCTTCATCTGCTCCATAACAGAAATAATCAACACACAAGCACACACAAAAAATGCATATCACTTAGCTATCAATTTTCTGTGGACCAATACCCAACAATCTCCCCACTTGCCTCTTTTAAAAAAACAACATCCCTTCTGGTGTCACTTTTGCCAACTATTGCATTCCTTAAGGTAAAGCCTACTCCATAACTCAAGTTTGATGGCACATACCATTTTGAGGCACACTTTCACTACATCAGAACAGAGCTCTTCTCAATTGCAGCAACTAATGTTTCAAGCTTTTTCTTGCTTGAGATTTTGTTGTTAGTAGGAGTCAATTGGTAGATCACCATTTGCATTTCAAGCAACAAGGAAATACCATTACTATCAAATGCCACATTTAACCAATCACCTCACTACAATGTAGAAGCATCAAAGACACATGCACTTTGTAGTATCAATCAGGTTAAACAACATCACATCCTGTCATTTTGAAGACAATCAAAACACTAGAGACTCTGTAGAACAATCTCCTTGAGATTCAGAAGACAGACCATCTGTTATTAGGTCAACATTTTCTCCATAATAATGCACATCTCTGCATCATTTAGTTGAATGTGATGAGCACCCAAACACATGATAACAGAGAGGAAACACCTAAATAACAGCCAGTGTATCTTCATACTCGATTGCAAGTTCCAAGCTGCTCATAGTACATGGACCCACCCACAATGCATCCTTCAATGGAAGTACACGCTGACAGTAAGAGTCAGAAACTCCTTCATATGCTTTAACATTGCTCAATAGTCATCCAAGCCAAATGCCACAAAGATTCCTACTTCAGTAATTGGAGTCTTTGGGCTCAAGACCTCTTCTTCATTTTCCACTTAACACATGGAATAAAAACTGAGTCACCAATCAAAACAATCAGAATGATAGGGTGAAACAATGTTCAGTCCTTTCATCAGAAACTAATCAATACACCTGCAACAGATCCTTCAATAGAAGTACACGCTGTAAGTAAGAGTCAGAAACTCCTTCATATCCTTCAACATTGCTCAATGCTCATCCAATCCAAACAACACAAAGATTCTTACTTCAGTAATTTGGAGGCTCTGGGTGCAAGAACTCTTCTTCATTTTCAACTGAATGAATGTCTCCCACTTAACACATGGACTACAAACTTAGTCACTAATCAAAACAGTCAGAATGAAAGGACGAAACCAATGTTCAGTTCTTTCATCAGGAACTAATCAATACAAAAATCTCACTTCAAAGTGCTCTTCCATCTTTGTGCTTCCTAGGAAAAAATTCCCTCCTTAGGAATGACTCTACATACCAACAATCAATAGTGATCCAGGTGCTTCTGAAAACTTAAATTGGCAAAAGATCTAGAAAGAAAACTCACAACCTAAGAAGGGAGAAACTGAATCAAAATTTGGCAGGTTGTGCAGGTACTTCCAGCCACTATTGCTTTGTGAATCTCAAGATAACTTACCGAGCAGTCAATGCCTCAGCAGCAACGGCTGTGGCTGCTACATTGCTGGCTAAGGTGTAACTGCGGAGAGCTAACTGCTTGGACTTCTCTATGATTTGCTCATACCTGTGAAGTACCCAGAAAGTTATCAGTGTTGAGAACCAGTCAACTCTTCTGTGTCTTGACAATCATCTAGATTAGCAAAAAATTGCCATATACATACACATCACAGGAGACATGATATCTAGTAGAAGAGTATAACTAGACATAGATCACTCATGATTTTCAAAGAGACAGTGATTCCCCTCCGGCACTACATAGGTAACAACAAGATGGTCGCAGATAACAATAGAGTACTTACACATTAGGATGTTGGGTACCCATGACAACTGTGCCCATTTTGGAGTCGATCTTAGCATCAAGGCGTGCATTGCGGATGAGGTTCACAATCCATCTCTCAGCATCATCATATTTCATGTTCAGTTTCTGAGACAACATCCTGCCAAAAACAACAGCAACCCCAATCAACATTAATCCTTACAGTACATCCACATGACTCTTACAGTATGCTCCAAATTGCAGCAAACAAGAATCAAACTAGCTGAGCTTCAGTAAGCTCTGGATTCCTGACCATGCCCTTGTGCTAATTTGGCATTAGCTTAATTGGTGAGCAGAGAGCACATGCTCAAATTAGGATTCCAGTTCATACAGCCCAGAAAACATGTCCAAGATTGTTGCTGGAGCAGTCTAGTGCTAACACTGCACATAACAAACCCCTCACACCACTGAATGTCAGAGTTGTTACCCAATGTCAATGCACTGGTGTATGCGGCAGTATGTCTCAAAGATAAAAAGTCGGGCATTCTCAAGAAACTCATCACGCAATGGAATGGTCAAAAACCCATTCTCCTGAACTTGCTTCCCCAAAAAGAAGTCATTCACAATCACCTGCATATCAACCAGCCATCAACAATGCCATTAAAACAGATATGATGTTGCAAACCATGCCTTCTGAAGTTAGGGGACAAACAACCATTGAAGAAAATTGGCTGTTCTGCACTACTGATTGACCTGGACACTGAGTAGGAGCTCTTGCACTTGCCAGTAGAAGTTCAATACCAGCAACTCATAGAATCAGATATAGCAAGAATCACCATCCCTGACTCATGTGACTTTTCCTCAGATCTTATTTTATCACACCACATGATGTAGCTTATGAGTTGTCCAAAGTTTGGACCGGTCTCATAAAGGATAATTTTACATTCAAAGTTGAACTCTGCAAATATAAACCTCTACAGCAAACCTATCTTGATGTATCAAAACTTTCACAAGAGTTCCAAATTTTCAAAAAGCTGTGGTGATTGAACCCTCCAACAGAAACAGACCACTTCAGCTAATTGCTTCAGGGCAATCTGACCACAATGGCCTCATTGTGCCTGGCGAAAACTTTCAAGGATCAAATCAGAAGATATGCTCATTCAAAAGTATGGTCCATCTGCAACACAACTCACAGTTAAAACAGCAGAAACCCTATAAGATCCCCAACATTTGGTCAACTACTGCTAGTAGGTCTCACCTCCTCACATTCACGCAATTTCAGCTCAGCACCTTCAAAGTCATAGTTGACATATAGGCACTCCAGAAACTCTGTGATAGGGTCACTGTATGTGTAGTGCTCCTGCTGAATGACTTTGATCAAATCCTTCAGCATATTTCTCCGTCTTTTGTTCACAATTGCAGCTGTAGCCAGGTAGCGCAAGAGATGGTGCGCATTTGTCTGAATAGCATTCAGATACCTGCAAAAGAAAGAACTACTAGTTTGTCTCATATCCCCAAAAACAAAAATCAAAGTTGCACAGAGCATATGCCACTAGAAATATCGTCCGGTGACCTTGATATGTCAGCATTCAGGGCAAACCTTTCTGAGAAGAAAAGGTCGATAATTCCATTCCTCCCATTCTCATGGTTGAAGAAAATAAACAGACTCCAGTGCATCAGCCATGTGCGTTGCTGCAACTGGTTGAGTGGGGATGAAAAATTCTGTTACCACCCAAATTCACACATTGCAATGTCACATGTCCTTCAATGCCCACACAACAGATTTACACATCCCAATGTGACACATCCTTCAATGTCTCCATGTCACCATATTCAAATCCTACATAACATTCAGTTCAGAATTTCAAACCTTTGAGTCAATGATCTCTTTAAGCCGGTTCAACTCTTCAACTGCCACATCCCAATTTTGCATCAGCACCTCAGCTGCAAGCTTGCCCCACAATGCACTGAAGCTGCGATCACTGTTGGTGCACAAAGTGCGGTACTGATAAAGGTAGTCTGATGCACCAGAGTAGTTGCCACACTCAAACTGGAATTTGGCATAGTCATACAGTGCCTCTATTTGCTCAGTGCCAATCTGCATTATTGCATGAAGTACATAAGCTGAGTTAACGTACTGCATCAAATAGAGCACAGATTTCATGGTATAGAAGTAGTGAGAATTTTCTTCTTACAATCCGGATTTACATACTTACGCAGTCATGACTGCTAGCTAACTCAGAAACTGTGAGTACTACTTTCTTGCTATATTACTACTTACAATATCAGATTTGACAACATATCAGTAAACAGGACAAAAGGGCAAACCTAGCCTTAAAGAACAGAGAGAAAACAATAAAAAGAAAACTGAGCACCAGTTTGAACATTGGCAACATGAATAGTAGTGACCAGCTACCATAACATCCCCACTGACTTCATTAGCCCCCACTGATGGGTGGAGGTCAATGTCATGTGTTAACTGACATGCTGAGTGAGTTTCTGGCAGTAACAGGAAGATACAGCTATACACTAGTTAACTCAACAAACCTGAAAGAGAAGGAGAACATCATGTAAACCCAGGAACACAAAAAGAAAAAAGACCCAAACAAGGAAAAAGGAAGACAAAAGGAGAGAGAAACGAGATGGAGAACTTCTTCCACTGTACTGAGACAAGAAAACGAAGTGCACTGAAAAGTTTAGACCTGCTCACCTGATACTTGTCCCGTAGCATTTGGAGGTTGTACTGCTTGTCAGAGCGAAGCTCCTGTACTAGGGCAGGGTTCTGCAAGAAACTGATGAGAGGTGCTGCTGATTCCTCCAATAGCTTCAATCGCCCCACTACTTCCACCCTCCTGTCCACCATCTCTGCTTACCAATTCTCGTCAGTAATGGAACCTCAAAACCACTGAACCCTATCATATAACCTTTCATCTGCCGTATTTTATAGCATTACTGCAGATGGCTTCACTGCAACCAATACACTGGTAGCCAAGGCCTCGTGACCACATTGCAAACGGCTGTGAGAATCAGATCCAGCGTGCAGTAGTTGCAATAGGATTTCTCGCCATTCAAATTCTAGGAAATTAAGCAGCTTCCAAGTCCTTGAAAGCAAACATGGTCCTTGCAACAAATTTCCCTAGGCACGAAGTGACGTCCTCCAACAAAGAACTCTAAGGGTGAGGAAGAGGAAAATGAGGCTCTCTAGTGTGCAGACATGAGGCCGTCAAATGCACCAGCTACAGAAACGTTGCAATGTAGGGTTACTGAGCTGCACAAAAAGGCGACATAGACAGCCATTACCTTGAGGCACATCCTCCGTATGGTACAGACTTTTGTGAATATCCATCGCGTAGTCCACCATATTCGTCTTCGCCAGAAGCTCTATCTTGGCTTTCAGGATCTGGTCGTCAGCGTACAACTGCTTGTCCTGCAGAAACTCAAGAAGCGGGAACACGAGATGCCTGTCGAGGTATGGCGCTACCTTTGCTGTCAAATCATACTGCGCCATCGCTCCACGAAACAAAAAAAAGAAGAAGAAAGAAAGACCGTCTCCCACAAACAACAAAAATCTGTTTACAACAGACCAGATCTTCTCCAGCCTCTTGCAAGTTTTCGAATCAAACGACGTCCACGAGAGAGACGCATGCACGCGCACGAAAATTCACAAGAGAGAAAAACGAGAAAAGAGGGAACTGGTGAGGAAGGCCCGGATTCTTCCCATCCAAGCACAAACCCTAACCCTAATCCTAGCGGGGACCCAATAGTTTCGATTTCACACTACAGCAAAGAATTTCAGTAAAGTATCCCGTTTCACACAGTGAAATTTACTAACTAAGAGCCACACGAGCGTTCCAGTTTCACACAACACAAGAAATGCCACCAAAAGATCCTGTTTCACATAGAGGAAAATCGTAACGGAGAGCTACAAGAGAGATCCATTTTCTAAAGAGAAGAATCCTGTCGATGAATGAAATAACGTGGATGAAATCAGTCCATTTGAAGATGGTTTTTTTAAAAAAATCATAAAAACATTTGGAAGAAAATGTATTTTCTCGAAGTTTTTTTTCACATTTTTTTGTCTTAACTTTTGGAATTAAAAGTTAGATTTAAAAATAAAATAAAAATTCCTTCTCCTTTGAACAATGTTATGAACTATTAAAAATAACTACTGAAAAAAATTAAAAAACTATGGAAAACACTTATTGGAAGTAGTTACGGAAATTCCCTACCACACTTAAAATTGAAATTACTTAAATTAAAATTAAATTAAAGTTTAATTGTTACTAAAACTCTAATGAATTTGAATTTTGTTTAAGGAAGTTATGAATATTTGAAATTTTGTAACCAAAAAATATTACCATTTGAGAAGATCACCATTTGAGGGTTTTCAAATGTGTTTAAGCACTTCTTCATTTATGTTTTTTGGAATATTAAAATATCTTTTACCAAAAAAAGAAAAAAATCTTGTCTTTAAACTCAAGTTGTGCATTGTTCTATTGACAAATTTTGTTGTAGAACTTTATTAATTTGTTTGATCACTCCAACTATTTTTGACAATAAATAAAAATTAGATTGAGAATCATGCAAATTTGAGGTCTTTTTTTTTTTTTTTGGTTGAATTTCATTTCATTAAAGTAGTTTTTCAAAAGATGGCTTTTTATATTTTGTCCTATAAAAGAAAGTCTTTTGCTAAAGTATTTCTCCTAGCTTTACAAGCTTCACCATCATAAAATTAAAGCAATGTGGGCGGATGGAAAAAAAAAAGATTTTAATGATAACAATTAATTCAATTTTGCAATTATAGTTGAAAAACAATTGAGTGAAAATAAAATAATAGGGGCCAATTTAGGACAAAGATTACATTTAATATAGAAAAATAATTTGTAAAATATGTTTAAAATCATGATTTACAAATTGACTTTTAAATATTTAAAATTTTTCTAAACCCAAAAGATATTTCATTATAGTATAATGTAAAGTTGTAATAATTTTTTTTCATAATAATGTTATTTCAAATCAATTTATTTTTTTTAAAAAATCCATTAAACCACGAAAACCATGGACCACATTGTTTTAAAAGTGATTTTGGGTATTCCATATTCATTTCAAGTTTTGTCAAATGTTCCCACAATATATAATAATATATTATTGTATGAGCTAATTTAATTTTTTAAACATTGATTTAAATAACCACTTACTATAATTATGCAATGGTTACATCCCAATGTGTCTCTTTTTATCATGTTTGGACCCAATTCCATGATTTTATACCCTTAAAATTTATACCTTAACATTAGAATCAGTTATAGTGGTTGTGTTGTGTCAACAATTTATCAACCAATGTTGCATGTTTGAACATTATTTGTTATTTTTGAATTTAACAATATTATAATCTTCAAGTTTGAACGTAAAATTATAATATATGTTAACTTTATGTTTTATAACAAATATAAATTAAAATATTCTGTGTGCATGTGAAGTCATAAATAGACTTCCCAAACATACAAAATATTGCCGTGAAGATCATGAGATTATTTGCATCAATTTAATCTAAAATAAAACCATCCATAGGTTGATAGTATTCCTTGGAAAAAGGGGCCTACAACAAGGTGATATCCAAGTTTGGCCCCACATTTTAGGAATTATGCTCCACACCCATAGATTTTTCCCCATTGTAAAATATGATGCGAACATCATCATTGAACCTAAACATATGTAAATTGCAAAGCATAGGAGGGTGAAGGATCTATGTCTACTCCTTGAAAGTATGAAGGATTTGATTATCAAAACTAGGCTTAATATCCTTGCCTTCTCAACATTAGTCATAATGTTGCTATTTTTTTCTCTAAAAAGGTCATTCATGGATATAAGTTGCCCTCCAACTGCATTAGAATTTTTTTAAAAAAGTGTTTTATGTCTCATAAAATTCATTGTTAGAATAAATTGATGTTGATTATTCAAATTGTGATTATAAGATATAGAGATCATGGGCAACATCTTTTTTTGGAAAAGTTTCACCATTTGGCAATAAATAAAGGGGGTGTGATTAATACAAAGGATTTTTGGGGGAAAAAATAACCCAAATTCATCATAATTCATGGAAAAAATCTCAGATTTAGACCATGGTTTCTAGCATGTTGCCAAAATATAGTGAGGTTCAAAATATATTTTGTTTTCTTCTTTGACTTGTAGCCAAATTTGGCTACGTTTTTACACTAGTAGAATTGTTGGTTTTTTTACTAAAAAATTTAGTTTAAAAAATCCAATTTGGACATGTGTAAAAAAGGTCACTTTGTCATTTTGGATAAATCGATTTCAACATGTTCATTGTGACTAAGGTGGTTTTTTTTGCTAGTAAGTATAGACCATTTGATTGGTCATTTTGATTAGCGAATAATGGACCATTTGAGAAGTCAAAATTTTGCCCATATTTTATTTTATTTTTAAAAATTATTATCAAAAATAGTATCTATGTACTACATAGGTTGGTACGTCATAAAAAGATAGGTAGGTCTTACCCTACCCTACCCTATTCTACTTGACCTATTTTAACCTAACCTAGTATATCCTATTTAACTTATTTAGCCTACCCTACCTACCTTAGCCCCTTAAGCATGTACATAAGTTATAATGTTAGGAATTGAACCTTTGACCTCCCCAATGATAAACCAAGTCTTTAACTAATGGGCCACACCATCAAAAGGAATTAAAATTTTGTCAAAAAATTTATTTCACATGTTTATTTTGACAAATCATTACACTACAACAAAAGGTGTCCTTGTATGTCAAATGATTTCACAAGACTTGGAGTGAATTCATTGGTTGTAATGAACGGGGACCAATGAAGAAGTAGTGAATTCAGTAGTCTAGTGAATAGGGATTAATGAACTACACACACATTTTGTAGTAGTGTTACAAGACTATGAAATACAAAGATAGGTAGGTTATAAGAGGTAGGTGGGTGGGTTGATAGGTAAGTAGGTTGTAAAATTGTAGGTGGGAATCAGGAGGTAGGTATGTAATAGGCATAAAATGTCAAATTGAACTAGAAAACATTAATCATTTTGATTAATGATGTTAATTTCTTATGTTCAATTTGACTAAATGTCCCAATTGATTAAAACCCATTGGCCATTTTGACTAAGGTTGTGCAACTTGACTTAATGTATTAGTCAAATAAATCATTCTAGTCAAGTTGATTAGTCAAAAAATACATGTTTCAAGCTTCTAAATCAAAATGGACATGTCCATTAATTAAAAAACACTAGTTAATAAATTTGAACTATTTGAACAACCAAAATTTTTAATAGTTTCTTGTGGATGATTGTTAATCCACCTACCTCATGCAAATTAAAACCTTGGTCATGGGTATAATGCTGTTAATTTGTAATTATGTTTAAACTTTGTGTTAAGAATAATTATGCCCATACTTATGTTTGCACTAATACATAATGATATCAAATTCCTTAATGAATTCACTAGGTTTTGTAGTGAATTAGGTGAATTTTGATCGTAATGAATTCATGGTGAATTTGTCAATTGCTTAGTGATTGGTGACATGTTGATATGGACAAGTAAATTCACTAACATATAAACAACTAGGAAATTTTGAATATTTTAATTATTTAATGCACATTACTTAATATTAATTATTTAATCCAGATTATTCAATATTAATTATTTAATTCAGATTACTTAACATTAATTATTTAATCCAAATTATTCAATATGAATTATTAATCCATATTATTTCATTCTAATGATTTATTTCGGTTTTTATTGGATTATTGGATTATTTGGTTTTTTCTTTTATTTTAAAATTTCAAAAATATTCAAACCTACCTACCTAAGTAGAAAACTAACACCTATTTGCTTGTGTAGGTAAGCAAATAGGTAGGAAAGGAAAAATGTAGATGGAATGAGTAGTCAAAAAAATATTTCAATTATTTTGTAATTTCCATTTAAGGTCAAGCAATTTTTCACTCATTCCAAATTGGCATATGCATTTCAATATGACAAGTCAAAGCAAGACATGTTTATATAATTTGTGAAATGAGATTCAAAGACAAAACATATGGGTTAAACCTTTTAGCTGTACTTTAGTTTTAAATTGAGATGCAATTAAACTTTTACGAAAAGTCAACTTTAATTAGTAATATCTTTTTCATAATATTATGTCCAAATGCAATAATTTAAACTTCATTCTGAAAGGTTTTCCAAAATCTACACAAAAAATTATTGAAATGATGAAAACAATATTTGAATTGAAAAAAATTACATGTAAATCTTCCATCTCAATACATTTCAACAATGATGTACTGAAAGCATTTTCTTTTTCATACTTTGTCCAAATGAAAGAATTTGTTTTGTATTACATAATAAATTTTAATTACGAATTAATACAAATAGTTCATAACTTATGATGTATCAACATATAATAACATTATTATCAAAACCATTTTAATGTTTAATGTATTTAAAAACTACAATACATATAAATATGGTATATTAAATACATACACGTTAAATTGAATATTATAATATGAGTTTGATTATAAAATTATAAAATATAAATATTTTCAAGAAAAAGTTTATTACAAATTATAAATAATTATAATATTATATTCATTATATTTATAAATAATTTTGTTAATATAGTATATAACAAATAAATATTGTCATATATTATATATAAGTGATCATATATGATTAAAATATTGGATCAAAAAAGTTATATTTCCATGGATGAATATTTTGTTTTCCATCTTTATCAAATGAAGCCCCCAATAAAATATTATCTAGTTTAAAAATATATATGTATTTTATAACTTATAAACATATGATATATTATATATTTTTATGAAATATATGTGGGGGAATTTTTCATTATAAACCACCATTGCAAAAGATGTAGTTAATTTTGCAAATTGTAATAATGTATCCCAAAATCATGTTGTCAAGAAATGTAAGATAAAACTATAGTCCAATTAATGCCCTAAAAACATATATTATACATGTTAAAACATGCATATCTATTTATATATATTAAGTTTCATTATTATCTCCAAGACAATTGGCATTTTTGAATGATCACTTCGTCACCACTAAATGGTTTTGGATGTCCATAGTGTCTCCATAAACCTTCAATTTGAAATAGCATTTTTTTGGTCACATTATTGAAAAGTTTTTATTACTTATATTTCTTGCTTGTTAGCTAAATAACTTCACAAATATCTTCTACATTCCACAACACAGTTCCCACTATCTTGATCATTATCATATACACTCCACAATGTAATTGATTTTTGGATGTCATTTGATGACGTGTCAACTTCCTATTCGAATACCTACAACATCCCTCTCCAAACCCAATAGCTAATTGTGTACCTTGAACTACTATCCCATAGGCTAGTACTATTATTCATCAACAAAAAGAAAGACTACAACATATGACTACAAAAAACAAGCGCCTCCATGGATGAAATGATAAACATCCTTAGATTATAATTTTGGTGCCATATTATAGATCATTATGTCCAATCATATTGCATACAAGATCTCATGCATCCAATGATTTGGGTAGTGTTTATGTAGAGTGAGGCTACTCAACAATAGCTCCCTTCTACATAAACAATATCTAGTTCAAAATTCCCATTATCCTCTACATTCCACAACATGGTTTTTCACATAGTAGTCATAATAAACACATGTATTGCATTACAAATTGCATAAGGATTAGACTTGTCCATATCACTTCTTCCAAGTTTTCTTACACTCAACACAAGTTTTTGTATTCTAGGTGCACAAATGGGTTTTATGCCATTTGTGGAGTTTTTTTGGTCATAGAGGCATTTAGATGGATCTCAACACCATAGTTAGCCTCCCTATGCTTGCAAATCCACAAGAAACCTTTGCAATGCTTTCATTTTGTTATGCCCAACATCCAAGCTATTTACTACATATTGTATTTCCATTTCTAGGATTTTGTAGGGTCCAAATTCATTATGATGTACCAAAATCATGTCACAACATCACCATTTTCTATATTTTTTACTTAATTTTTTTTTTCACCATGTAAAGACACATTTAAGGATGATTGTGATGCAATCTACAATTGTAATGGTCTAAAATATGGTATTCATGAAATGTTTGACACCTTTTGACTCATTATTTTTATATGAATTAAAATATAGGGAGGAAAATACTACAATAAAGACTATGACATTTTCATCATGGGTGGTACATTTTAAAGGATTATCTCCTTACAACATTATGCTAAGTTCAATTTGCATACCATGGCTATGCTAGAAAAGCTATTGGGTGTGAGATCTTTCAACAATGTTGTGGGTCATTTGGTTCATCATTAGGTCATTTTAACTATTTTTTAGGGGGCATGGCCTTCCCTCAATGGTTAGACTTGTTGCCCCCACCTTCTTGGGATGTTGGGGTTTAATTGCTCTTAAACTTATCATTCATTTCCAATGGGATTATCATTTATTCTTTTCAATGTGGTGGTAAATGTTGAAATCAACATTTTACCCTTCTAGCTATCACTTTGGGAAACTTAAACTTTATTACCTTAAGCTATTTGTTTTCATGTCCCCCTTTTTGAAAGTCTTGTGGTATAGTTGTATCTTCATTTACAAGTTTTTTTTACTACCTACATGAAGAAAGATTTGCCACACTTATAATATATGTTCCCTCAGATGCCACATAGACACATCTTCGATCTTGTGTAGGTCCAACCAAGGGTGCGTGATTATTAGCCCTTCCTATTACACTTGTCATTATGAAAAAATTTATGTTCATGAAAATTTCACTATTTTATAACTAGAGTTTTGAAACAACTCATTTGAAGTTACATTGCAACTATCCCATGGAAATACAAGGAATTAAAAATAAAATGCCATGTTAGTTTTATTGTAGTTGCATATTAGTCCCAAGATGGATCCCTATACGAATGATGGTATGCACCATATATATGATTCTAGTCAACCATGTTTGACTTTGTTGGTGAGTTGCACAAGAATCACATATGACAATTATATATACAATTGGAACAAATGAAACACTCATTAACGACTTTTTTACAATTATTTTACATTGTATAACTATTATATTAGACTTTTATGCAATGACCCAACTACTAGTTACAGTAACAAAAACAACAATAATATTAGTATTTATATTTTAGATTTATAGTTGATATTATTACCTATTATTAATTATTAATAATTAATATACACAGTAGATAGACTATGTTAAGGTAGAACCACCCATCATTTTGATTGTTAATTGATGATTAAACAATTTTGGATTTTTATTGTTTTTTATAAATTTTGTGTCATGTAAGACATCATGGGAATATAAAGGTAAATTTTGTAATATATGTTTCAATTCTAAAAGTAAAGGAACAACATAAAAAAACCATGAAAAAGATGAATTTGTTGAATCTTAAAATGTGAATTAAATTAGTGTTTAAAATATTGACCTCATGTATTTTTGACAACCATAATTTTTTCATTTTGTGTGCTTTTTGAGCAATTTAAATTACTATGGGTGTTCCAACTTAATGTCTAAAAAAACCTTTTGCATTTGAGAGGTAAAAGGACAATGTATTAAAATTTGAAGCTTTCTAAGAACTAAAATGTTTATTCATTGGCTTGTCTTATAGTAGTTGTAATTCATTTGCAACTAATTTTTTATCCCATATTGTTTGTCCTACTTTTCAATTTTTAAAAATACATAATTAAGTGCACTAAGAGTATTAAAAAAATGACATTTGGAATAATCCAATAAAATAAGGTTTGGCCTTAAAGGTTAACTCCAAAATAAAATAAGATTATCCTAAATGACCTACTTACCTAACCTAAAAAATTTAAATAGTAATGCCCATCTATTTTAGGCCTACCTACCTATTGATCTAAATGCTAAGTGTCAACATCCTATCAATTTTAAATTGAATGATCTAAATTGAATTAAAATTTCAAAATAAATTTAAAATTACCACGTGTCCATTGATGATTTGTTAACACGTTATTGCCATGTCATCACATTGTTCTTTATTTAATTGCATAATAATTGTAACAGAGTTACATGAATTGCATATGTATATAATTTTAGATATGGTGAATTGTGCCATTTCAACTTTTGCAACTTGTCTAATAACACTCAAATTGTAGAAATATGTTCAATTGTAACTCAAAATTACAACTAAAACCCAATTACCAACATAGTTGCAAAACACATATTTTCTCATAGTGTGCATTTTGTTTGTTTTCGATTCATTTTTTTACATCATTACATACTTGCTTTAACTTGCCACATCCTATTGTTGCACATTTTCATATTGTCACTGTGGATATCCCATTGATGATTTAGGTATGCACTTGCTTTGGTGCCCATGTGGGAGTGCACGTTCTACAACTCGAGATATTTTTCATGATACTGTTGCAACTATTGCTTTGAAAAATGGAACTCAAAGAAAAAAATTTCTCACCTTTTCCTTTGTCACACTTGGTGACAAGTTGATATCCTTATCACGAAAAACAATTTTTGAACCTTAACAAACCTTGTCATAGTTGATCCAACCCACCTAGTGTGCATCATCCACAACAACACATACAATAATAATTGTGATTTAGGAAAAAACATGATCATATGTGGAACACACATTAAAAAATGACTTTATTCCCATTACCATAAAGACTTATGGTTGTTTTTACTTTCATTTCAACTCTTTTTGGACTTTTTGTGGTCCAAAACTATAGCCTAGCATGAGCAATCCTCATTAGTTCCTTATTTCTTATTATTAGTAGTGTGTGTCCATAGCCCTTCAATATTTACAAGCCATTGCAATTTTTTAGCGTGATGTCACATTGAGAAAACATTCCTCAACTCTTTCACACATCATGGCTAGCATCTACGCCATTAGTCGATTTGTGGTAGACGACAGCTTTTAATTTACTATCTTTTATTTTATTAATATATTAGTGGTGCGTCGATTGTTATGTTTTATTGTCACATGTGCTTTCATGCTTTTATTTGCCTTGTACTTCTTGTGGATGGGTTCCCATCCCTTCCTTCTTTTGATACGGGGATTTTCTTTTGCTTTCATATGATGTGAAATATATTGCATTTTGGACTTGCATGTGTGTGTGTGCAACAGCAACCCACCCATGTTCTTTTCTAGTCTCTTTCACTTTTTCTGCACTTCTGAGTTACATTAGCCTGAACCCTAGAACTCAACTACAAAATTGATTGAAAGAGATATGAGACCTTGTCACAAAGTATCACAACAATAAAGAAGGTTCCAGACTTAGGTCTTGCATTTGAGAATGAAGGCAACATAAACATGACTTGCTCAAATATCTAGTCCCCTGAAATTTTTTAGCCCTTTTTTTTCTCAAAAATGTGCTTGGCCTTAAGAAAAAAAAAAAAAAAGCATAGATAGACGACCATGGCAAGTGTGCTAATTAAGCTTTTGCCATATATTTTGGACTCAATCTTTTGATGATAAAATTTCAAATTTCACCATTTTTATTGCATTAGTTTAGATTTATCAACTAGCCAAAATTTTATTGCATTAGCTGAGATTTATCAACTAGCCAAAATTTTATTGCATTAGCTGAGATTTATTAACCAGCCCAAAAATGAAAGAAAAAAGTGGGGGTGGGTGGCGGGAGGAGAAACGTTCTAGTCAGTAGTGTGAATGGGGTTAAGGTGTTCCAACTGTCGTCGGTGACGAGGGCTGCGTCGTCGTCGTCGCCTGCAACGACGTCTTCGTCTCCTACGAGCAGCCTCGTCGCCCCCGAACGCCCAGTCTCGCAGCAAGCCAGCGTCTTTATAATCCATCGCGCTCTGCGGCAGATCTCCATCTCCATCTCTCTCTCTCTCTCTCTCTCTGGCGCCCTCTGCTGGTTCTTTCGATCATTTTGTTGTGTTGCAGTTCCGCTGCAGTAGAGAATTAGAATTCGGCCGAGCTAGGAGCTGAGAGCTGCTGTGAAGCTTAGCCGCGCAACATGGCAAGATCAAGCTCGTCGTCGTCGTCTAGTACTGCTGTCAACACGAGTGCCATGATAATGATGGTGGTGGCGATGGTGGCGATGGCGTACTTTCCCTATGCAGCAGCAGATGGGGTGACCATCGTGAACCAGTTGGGCGAAGACCTTGTGGTACATTGCGCATCTGCGAATGACGACCTGGGTGTACAGACGCTGGTGAACCTGCAGGAGTATGGATTCAGGTTTCGTGAAAACATATGGGGCTCCACGTTGTTTTGGTGTGATTTCACGGCCAATGGATACCCGCCCCATCGTCAGGACGTTTACAAGGGCGACCGATATCTAGCCAATACTTGCTGGTGCACCTCGTGTAATTGGGTGGTTTCTCCAAACGGTTTCATTTGCAATGGCCAGCAACAGCCATCATGGACTTGGGGCGGAACCAACTAGCT
>Ga0116229_10000984_pt1 | contig 42595 bp, 33 predicted proteins | sample S1TSphgellanicum_3_FD_87313 | JGI IMG/M metagenome (GOLD analysis project Ga0116229, IMG submission 87313) | Host-associated microbial communities from peat moss isolated from Minnesota, USA - S1T2_Fc - Sphagnum magellanicum MG | ecosystem: Host-associated > Plants > Peat moss > Unclassified...
AACTCCTCAAGGTTCTTGTCACATGAAATACACAAACTTGTGTAATGAAGAAAAGAGAGCCAAACCATCAACACCAAGGTATTTAACTAAAAGACCAAACCACAAATAACCAAACTAATATAAGTAAAGAAGGTAATTTTAACCTTGTGAGAGTAACTTAATTACTTTCCTACTCTAGTAACTAATGAATCCTAATTAGTTGAGCTTGAATTCTCAACAAAGTTATGATGGTAAAGGAGCAGAGAATTATGGATAAACATTTGTTGGCAGAAGTTTTTAAAATCTACCATATAGGTGAGACAAAAGCAAATTAAGAAAAAATATCAAATGCTAGAATAGTTTTAGCAGACATAGATGATAAGGTTCTAGATACTTACAACCCCAATGAAGGATGGGTTGTGAAGAAAATGAAACTAAAGTATGTCAACAAGATTGTAGCCCATTTATGCATAAAAAAAATAAGGTGTAATATTTTAGCAACAAATATGTTATCATGATCTCCAAAGTAGATAATGGAGAATCTATGAATTGGGCTACAATCATGTATTCTCAGTTGGTCAAAAAGTTGATCAAATGGGAAAAATGTCAAAACAACATGATTGAAAGAACTACCAAGAAAAAGTCCAAGAAGGATGTATGCCATTTTACTATTATTCTAGAAGTTCTATTTTAGAAATGTTTTTTAAGCAAAGGAGCAAAACCATAGGAGAAGAAGAATCAAAATGAGTAGCCAAAGGAGGAGAAGAGAAAGAAAGAGACTTTGAGAAAGAGGTTCATAAAAAAAAGACCTTTGAACCCTGCACATATTTTTCTTAAAAAGGAAAAAGAACCAAAAACAAAGACAACCAAAAAAACAGTTATGACACCCTAATATGATGATGATGAAGAGAGGAAAACTCTATTGAAGAGGTAGAAAAAACATGAGGACTCCACAATGAGGGGTAGTGTCAACCTTCAACAAGTAGCATAGTTGTTGAAAAAACAATAACAACAAAGACTGAAGGAGAAGTCAATGTCCCCTAGGTCCAACATAAGACCACAAATCTCTCCAAAACAAGAGAAGGGATTAGATGGGCAAGAGTAGCAAACATGGCGCAAAAGGGAACCACAATCTTAAACCCAAGAGGAGCCAAAGGAGCAGATGCCGGAAGTAGAAACGGATTTGCCTAATGTGCAACAACTTGTTCCAATAGCATTGAATTATGAAGGTATGCTACCTTCAAGACCAAATTCTACTATAGAAACAAACATTTTTGGAGATATATGGACTCCATAAAAAAGTGTAAGAACTTCATATATAAGTTCCAAGGGTTAGATTCCTGGATTTCATGCACTAGGGTTTGTACAAGGATTGGAAGTAGAGCTAGATGAACATAGGAAAACTACTAGTATGTTTCAATAGGCATTAGAATACAACACATAGATGACCAACATTTTGTTCAGACTTTCTAATCTAGAGATCAGAAACAAATAAATCATAGAAAAAAAGGACAAATATGTTTAGAACTTGTGAGCTTTGGAGAAGGAGTAGAAGTTCAGAGCAAAATTGCACAAGAAGCAGGATGAAAATAATGAAGTATTGGTAGGATTACAGATAGCTAGATAGAATATCAATAGCATGGAGAAACACAATAAGGATATGGAGATGATCAGAGTTGAGAGGGATTCTTTGCAGGCAACTTTGATGCAGACAAATGCCAATTGTTGGAAGCTTAAATCAAAGAAGGATTCTCTAAGTTAGAACATAATAAACTTTAGAGAGATTACAAGAATATGGAGTGGACTTTCTTGAAGCAACGGAAGGAACTAGAAGAGCTCAAAGAGGATATTGGTAATGTATATCAATCCAAAAATGAAATACAAAGGTAATTTGACTAGAAACATGTAAAGATGGATAAAAATTCGTAGAAGCAGATGGCTCTTAATGAAAGGTTACAACAAGTTTTGGAGCAGGCCCAAGGAATAAAACCCTTCAACTAAGACAATGTTTATAGAAAAAATAATGAACTCAATAAGTAGCATAATTTACTTCAAGTAAAACTCAAGGCATTAACTATGGAAGAGAAGGATGCAAATATTTGGTGGGATGCAGTGCAAGATATAGTCCAAAAGGATATAAGAAAAATCTATAAAATATATGAGAGAAATGAGAAGCTCTACAAGCATAAGATATCTCAGATGGAAAAGGTCATACCATCATTCTAGTATGAACTTCAAATCTTGACTCCAGAACCAGAAACCTTAGATGAGGAATAAGAGAAAGGATAGACTAATGTTGTAGGACCATTAAAAACAAGAATAACAAAACAAGAACCGGTAGACATCAAAGGAGGAAGGGATGATTCTTAGAAAAAAGCTAGAGGAATGAAATATGTATTAGAACATAGTTTAAAGCCATTAAAATCTATTCCATAGGAGGTTAGTTCCTAGTAGTATGGATCTGCAACTACAAAAATAGGAGAGTAGATATAAATTGAGGAACACATAATTGAAGAACTACAAGAGGATCAGATTGATCCAACATCAAAGCTACAACAATAGGAACAGACTTAAATCACATCAGATTCATAGTCACAACAACAAATACAAGTCACATCAAAGTTGTAGTCATAGGAGCAAACAACAACAGATCGGCAAACAAATGCACAATTGCAAACAAAGGTACAAGAAATAGTACAATAACAGATTCTAAACACAACAGAAAATCAACCTTTGATTCAATTTGAAGTACAATAAGCATAGATAGATCAAATTGTAGTACATATAAAATACATATAGATCAAATTTTGGTACATATAGATTATATAGTAGTACAACAAGATCAACATTAGATTTCTTATTCATAGGATTAGAAACAATAACTGATTTAACTTCCTTAACATACTTTTATCCAAAATTTTGGGACATAATTAAGAGTATGGGTGAGGTGATGTGAAGGGAGTAATTAATCATTGTAAATTTTCAACTTCAATATGGATTTTGATGATATGGGGATATATTTTTTTCTTTTTTTAGTCAAAGGTGTAAGTTGATTTCAATATGCTATTACTATTATTTAAATTATTTAAAAGAGATTCTAGGAACATGTAATTATTATCAAAATTCTAAGAAGATTTTTTGTGTCCTTTTGCATATTTTGTGGTCTTTACATTTTTTTGGCAATGGATCCCACTTTCATAGGTAAGATTTTCTTGATATGGATGTTGTTGTCAATTACATTCACAAATTCCATTTTCATTAAATCAAGAGTACGCACATTGGTCTTTGATAATGAGCCCAATTTAGGGATGAATTTTTTGCCACTATTGTGGGCATTTTTGCCACCATAAAAGAAATCCTCTTTGATTGTGGTGGAAAGAACCAAGATAATCAACACATTGGGATCAAATGGAAGTTGATGTATGGCATACTACCTTAGAAATGAGAAATAGAAAATACATCATGTAAATAGGATGAATTATGATTTTTTCAAAAATTGGTGTTAGAGTTCTACTTTTTTGCAATCCCAATGCCTCGATCATGTGAGACCACAACTAGATATTATAAAGATAGTTGTAATTGTTTATTATAGATTTATTCGTGGACATAGTGCCACTAATATGGCTGATCATTTTAATGTGGGTGCATTAACTATTTAGAAATATGTGGACATAGTATGTGATGTTCTCATTGATAGAAACAAACTTTTTAGCAAATACATTAAAATTCCAACAAGGAACCAATGGAGGTTGATGATTTAGGAATTCCAAGAATTGATAAGTTTGCTAAACATATGTAGATCAATAGATGGAACCCACATTCCTTTGGTAGATCTTCCAAGCAAGAGGGTCACATTTGCACAAAATGATTTTTTCAATAAAAAAAAATCCTATTAATATTGTTTTGCAAGGTGTGAATAAGTGAATTTGGAATGTGTGTGTTAAATAACAAAAAGGAGTTCATGATAGCGAGTAATTCAAGGTCTGTAATTTATACAAACAACTAAAAAACCAAGAGATTTTGCAAGAGCTTGTTCTTTTTATAAAAGGTGTGAGATGTACACCTTATTTCATTGGTGATTCAACTTATCCAATTCGAACATATTTGTAAAAAAAAATGGAAGATTATAAACCTTATAGATATGAACAAAACAAGATATGATTATATCATGAATATATAAAGGTAAAGTTGTGATAGAAAACGCTTTTGGTTTTCTAAAAAATAAATGGAAAACCTTGAGACATTTCAATTCTAGAGTGGATAAAATAACAAAGGTGATAGTAGCATTTTGTGTCCTTCATAATTTATATGAAATTTGGAATTGAACCAAAGCATATAATTTCAAGAAATAGAAAGGAAAACCTAGATGGATTTGGTGCACATTTGTTGCCTACTCATAGAGAAGGAAAAGCAACTAAAGTAGAAGGGAAAATATTGAGAATGGCCATGTATGAACAATGGGTGTTTGATCACCCATTATAATGAATCCAATTTTTTTTATCGTAATGCCTTGGCCACTTTAACATGTTTATTGAATAATTTATTTTATTTTAGGATTCCATTTTGACCAATGGTTTTGTTTATAAATATTACATCAGATTTGTTAATTTCCATCACAATTATGGCAATTATGGTAGAACTTACCCATGTACTATGGTATTTGTTGAAGGTCAAGTTTCTAAAGAAATAATAGGTGTTGGGTTAGTTTTTTGATTAATTTTCACATGTACAACAATTGCACCTTCAACAAAATTGGTACCAATGTTGTTTTCACCATTATGAATGAAGCTTCATAATGTGCAAGAAGAGATATAATATTCACAAAAGAAAATCAACAAGATTTAATGAAAAACTAAACACTCACTATGACTAGTGATATGAACCACCACCACCATTCCACTAATGATTAGCATTTCACCAATGGTTCTACCATCCCACCAAAGACCACCACATCTCACCACTTGGTTCTTTCAAATAGGATCAAAATATGATGAAAATTTTGAAGTTCCAAATGCATTGGAATGGCACAACAAACAGAAATTAGCAAATAGAAAATCTCAAATTTTTATTAAAATGAATTTGAAATAAATGGGGTACAATAAATATGAAATCAGGATTCAATTTGCAAACACAAAAAACTTTTTGATGAGATTGTGGCATCCACATCAAATCAAACCAAATAAAAAATCAAAGTCTACAATTTCTTGGAAACACAAAAGTGGGTAAAATTCAAGTACAACCTAATTTTGTCAAAGGTAATTGCTAGGACCAGCTTCTTTGGGTTTCAACACATTTATGAAAATAGTTGAAATTTGTAATCAACTTTGCAAAACCATTTGTTTATTTTTTTTCACTTTGTAACATTTGTGAGGTGATCCTTTTAGTCATTTCCATTTTGAATTTCTTAATCTCTTTCACATTAATTGAAAATTGTTTGATTGCATTAGGAATAACACTAGATCTTACATCCATTTTCTTTCATTTTTTTCCAACTTCTTGTTAGGTTGACCTTGTACATTAGGCAATTTGCACACCCTAGTCCTTGGTGTATTGGAACTAGATGTTGGAGGTACAACCCCATTTCCAAATTCAGGAGTTTGCATATCAAGGGATGCATGCCTCTCTTGAGTTTCAAGATTGAAACTTTCATCATCATTAGAAAGATTTGACACTTTCTATGAATAGTGCAAACACCTTAATCAACACCTTGGGGTAGTCCAATTATTTTAGTAGTACCATCAAATAAATAATCAAATCTTTCATACCATAGTCAATCTAAAGGTGGAACACTTGTGACATTGGTTTTGTTTTTTCTTCACATTGTACTTGTCCTTCATTTTGTTGAATTTGTTTCTGCACTATCCCCAAGTACGTTGCACATCACTCAGAAATGAATGTTCACAATTGTAGCAAAATCCTCCCAATTTTGTTTCTTCATCAATTTCTTGCCTAACTCCCAATTTCTTTTTTCAAATTTGTCAAGCAAAAATGAAAAGGTTGCATTACTCCAAAATCTCCTTGCGGAATCTCTCTTTTCTATCATGAGTAGTAGCATTTTTTTCATTTGCTTGGAAGAACAACTACAAAAAGCTAGGGTGTTCAAATATCTTGCCATCTTCAAAAGCATCTATGGATAATAACTCTTTGGAAACTCACAACAACCCTAATTTTTTCTCTACTATAATGCAACAGTGTCGAACAACCCTAACTTGTTCTTTGTTATAACACAATAGTGCTAAGTAATGCCAAGAAAAAATATTGTGCAAGTGTAAGTTTTTGGTTTCCACGGATTATAAACTATGATAACATATGCAAATTACCACATGGAGGTAAAGTGGGAGGCTAAGCAAACATCAAAGCTCATAGGCTAACCATGAATTAGCTTTGGCATGAAAAGCTTCAAATGTTGTCAACACATTCCTTGATGTAGGCTATTAACCAACTAACAAAGGCTCATAAGCCTATGAAAACACGCATGTGCCTATGCTAATTGTTGTGAGTAGTTTTTCTCTATGTAAGTTGGCCATTGAATCACATTACCTTAATGTCTCTAGATCACCTCTCAAATTGTCACAAATTATTTAAAAAACTCACTTAATGATCTCACCTTAACCACTACATCACAAACTTTCCATTACTTCTTTTTTTGAAGTTTGTTGAAATGAACAATAAAACCTTTAATCCTTCTAAAATTTTGCAAGAATGCCTAGGAAACAAGCATCAATATTCATGAAAGCATGCAAATAGAATCAAGAAATGTAACAACCAATTTATGAAAATTAATATGGATGAAAAGTATACATGTTCGTTCATTTGTGTTGAAAATATAAATAATATTATATTACATGCTGAATCTGTTCAGGTACTACAATATACCAGTTTGATGCAGGCATTGAGATTTTTTAAACTTGTACATATCAGGCTAATATTAGTATAAAGATTACTTTCATTTTCATATACAAGGATGGTGTCAATAATAACTGAAATGTTTGTAGGTTGTGGGGTATAAGCTATGAAAATACATACTAGCTGGTCCAATATATCATTCGAGCATATTCAAAAACCATAAAGCTACATATTTTTCTAAATTGCAACAATTACAAAAAGTTTTTTTCCTATGTTTTGTGGGGCTTCGTCAATGGAAATGTACCAATAGTTTCACTAATACAATACAAGTCAGTATGCAATTTAACAACAAACACACCCCAAAAAAAAAAAAAGAGCCTTGAGATTTGACCTACGTGATTGAGATTTAACCTACTGCCGTGCATAGTCTGGTTTATATCTGACCCAACACATACCATAGGTACACCTTAATGGTTGGGGCACAAATTATACTATTTCCAGAAATGCTAAAATTTTCAAATTTTCATGTTCTGAAAGAGCAATTTTTTGTGAAGGAAAATAGAGAACCTTTTGGAATATTCTGAAATATTCTATGCTTGAAAATGGAATCTTCAAAATTAATTAATAATTCAGCAGACATGTGCTGAAGCTGCCCCCCTCACTCCACTGTATTAGAGAAACACAGGAGCTAAGTAACTGAAACCTTGTAAGTGGCCTTGGGTTTAATACACCACTTTGCCATTCTAAATGGTAACCTTGAATGAAAGCTGACCAAGAAGCAGTAGAGGTTGTTTAAAGACCCCCAAATCCCTGGCGGTTCCTTGGGTCGAATTCTGGGGATGGGTTGGGGAACCATGATGTCCCCAGCCTTATGGCAGTTAGAAAGTGACCGACTGCCTCAAAAGGGGGTGAGTAGATTAGGTAGTGAGCTTTACGGGGATGACAACTTAGAAGCCGACTTGAATAAGGTCCAGACTAAAAAATTATCATCTTGATTTTTATGTATTTTGTAAAGGAAATACAAATTCTCAACTTGGAAGCAAAAGGGTACACTACAAATCGGATCTTGGTGGAAAGAAGCTGCAAACAATATCACAGCTGGGCTCATGTGTTGGTCTCAACACCTGTATGTATGTTCCAGTCCAGAAGGCATGGATGGGCCCGCACACCAACCCCAAGCCCCAAATGCTCAAATTCCAATAAAGCCCATTTTGTCCACTTAGGAACATCAGCCGACCATGAATATTTGTGATGGTGGTGATTTGCAAAATGGGTGTACCAAAAAGCAACAAATTATGTCCATCTCCGAATACAAGAAAAATTCTTTTGTTACAGGGTTGTGGGTCAGAGAATCTCGCTACAAATGAAGCCCCAAAATCCCACCTCAAGCAAGAGGGGTAGACAGATCATGGTACATTTGATCCAGATGAATTTGGGTTTTGGAAGAAACAATGAGAGCATTCTGTGGACCCTCCTGACTCTCCCTAGTTACTTCATGAAATTCTCTGAATAAAAGGGGTCTATTTCCCCCTCCCTCCAGATGAATTTGGGTGAGTCAAAGTACTTACCTTGTTCATTTTTAGATAGTAGTCAGGCGATTAGGGGGCGAGAACTGCCAGTTTCGGCAAAATAGGGCATCAAATGCGTAACGTAACTTGGAATGAAATTTTACAAAACGAAGTAACTGGGACCCAAACTAGTTTTTCCACCAATTTTGGTGGTAAACTGAGTTTCATCCCCTCTTTGCGTTTTCCTGAGCGCCTCCACTACTGCTACATATAATTTCACTGCTCGTACCTGTGCAGGTACTATAATTACTACTCTCGAACCTTGTGCATTAAATGCTGAGTTTCAGCACTTCATATTAAGATTTAATAGAATTCCATTACTTCGCGGTTACCACTGAAAGAGGGGATACGATGTGAAAGAGAGGGTGACTTTATGCATAACTTTAATATATGTGGGATTAGACATGTCTTTTTTGAATCAATGATAATGTGAAATAAAGCCCAAATTCAAGTGGGCCCTGTATGTAGCACACTTGGGCAAGATGGGAAAAGAGACAGTACATCAAGCAAATCAGTTGGAGAAACTCCCCAAGGTGACAACAACAAGGTACCCTGAATGTGAAAAATCCCAACAGTGATCAGAGAGGAGATTTTTGATCGATGCCCACCATGATGACCAACCATAAGGCCCCCCAAAAATGGGTTTCCTCATTTGGCATAGGCAGTGTAGAAGGAAGGTATCACCGACCATCTCCATGTGACCTTGCATGAGTTCTATATGAAAAAGAAAATTCCATTTCAACAAACCCTAAGTATTATTGAATTGTGGTGAGTTTCACACCACGTTATTTAATCTCCAATCAATAAAGTGGTTGTTGTCACCATACACAATATTGCATATTTTTTTGGAAAGGGGCATGGAACTTTCACATTGTAGTCTTTTTTTCTTTAACATAGGGGAGAGTGGGTATAACTTCTTGGTAGATTAGGTTTTACCCCATTTTGCTCCACCCGAACCACCCCCCCCCTTACTCCAATGCAAGAGTCCTAATAGACTCCTAGCTCCTCCTTCCTCGTCCATTTCTGCATGTGGGCAGCCTTGCTTTTACCCCATCTATCTAGAATTCTAGAATATGGACACGTTAACATGTCCGTAGTACATGAGTGTGGGTGTTCGAAAGGAAAGTTCTCAACCCACTCGAGAGTGCGGACTTGTGCGGCCACAAGTGGACAGAAATCTCTCTCTATTCTGGACGTCAAGTGGTTACAACTTGCCCAAGATCTCTGTCCATTGATACGATTGATACACACAAAGTTGTCCTTTCAAGTTGAGACACATTCAGGGCTCCTCACCATGGCGATTCGCAGCTTTTGTGCAGGTGATTCACAATTTTCAACTCCGATGCAAGTAATTTGTACCCTTTCACTAATTGTAGCCTCTAACCTTATCTCTATGAAAACAGAGTGTGCATCATGACATTGGAGAACATAATACAGCAATTTTGGAGCAAAAGTTGGTGTTAGATGGATATCATCCAATACATCATCCCATAAATACATGTGTCCTTTTAACTTGGAATACATTCCGCATTCCCATTGTGGAATTGTGTAATGTGGTTATGTAATTTCAATGCAATCTGAATTCGATTAAAGAGAAAGTGACCTAAAGGAGTATAGTTAGGTCTTCAGCTGTCTTATAGCTGCAAATTGGTTCCCAGTTGAACCCTAACAGGCAAACAGCTAAATGGCACCATACTTTCATGTTTCACAACCCCACACGGTACTTAGGGCAGCCTGAGAAAAATCCTGCCCCAAGTGGTCAGCTTCCAAAACTTTCAGCCACCTGTGTAAGTCAAAGCACTTGCACAAAGTTTAGGTAGGTGTTTTTGGGAGGTTTACTTGCATCTTCAATAACATATATGTCAAATGTATATATGTTATCAAAGATGCAAATGTATATATTATGTTAATAATATATCATACTATATATATATACAATAATGTGTATAGATTTCTAGTGATTCCAAATAATCAAATGGGTTGAAACTTAGGTATTAAGAGCACAACTGACAGCCCACTTTGATTTCATTTGGTTTTTGGTTTCAAGCTCACCAATCTAACATGTGCCACAAATCGTTCACATCCACAACACAACTTGAGAATGTGATCCAATATAAACCTGATAAATGACATATATTGATCCATATGTCTGGCTTGTATGTACCAGTGTTGTGTGGGTAGTAAGTCTTTTACCCTGGTATATCCACTTATACCACAGGTATCACTCCTTGTCAGTTTATACCCTTACTCGACTGATATAATATAAGATCAACGCACCCACCCAACGCTAGTAGTTACATAATAAGGGTTTATGGCTGGTACTAGGTCGAATCAGGGAGTCCTTCTCCTTTGAGATTGTTTGGAAGAACACATTCCACAAAAGAAAATCTCAAAATCCCAACTATCTTTACCCAGATTTCACATGAGCCATAAGGGTGTGTGCCTTGGCTTTTTGCCTCCTCCTCCCCCTTTTTACTCTCCTTACCTTTTTCCGCCCCCCACCCCTTTCTATCCCTAACCAAAAAGAAGCTTGTAACTGCTTTCTCTAAAGAAAGACCCTCATGCACGTATGGACAAAATTGGGATTTCAACTAACGTAACTTAATCAGCACTCATAACAGTCTTGTCCAGCACATCTCCAAATGCACCTATAAATATTTTTAAAAGTACTATTGTCGCCTTACCCCCAAATTTAGGCATACACAAAGCCATGGCCAAGCACCCAAGTGCACCTACGAAAAATATTTTAAAACTACCACTCTCTCTCTCCCCCCCTCCCCCACCGCCAACAAAGTCATGGCCAAGCACCCAAATGCACCTATGAAAAATATTTTAAACTACTACTCTCTCCTTTCCCCAAAATTAGGCATGCACCACCCATGATGGCCATATATCCAATGGTTAGTATAGGTGTATATTCACCCTTCTTATTGATTAGTTGAAGAGTGTGCCCTGTTTTTATTTTGAAGTAGTCGCTTTTATTGGCACATCACAATTTGTTTTTTGAAACATTGGAGACTCCCCCAATAGAAGCACATAGATGCTTCTCTTTTGTCCCCCAACCTTTTTTTAAAGGTTTCTAGTACTTAGACACTAGGACAAAGTAGTTTTCCATAGGACCTACTTCTAAGTCTACATAGTACCAAATCATAAGTAGTCACCAACTTACTAGAATTGTCAAAAATCTCTCTTCAGTACACCACCATTGTGTAGGTCAGTGTAATTTTGTGTTGGTGTGTGTTGTCATTTATTGCAAGGGTGCTTTGTTGTGTTGATGGCAGTGTTGCAGTTGCCATCATACTTCAAAATGAAGGCCTTCTTCATAACTCATGATGCCAACAACAAGGGCATAATTCCATTGATCCGGGCTCAAGTGGTGTCATGTAACCATTTACGTCCTCCTCCATTGCTAATTGGTACACTCAAAGCTTTAATTGTCTTGTTGTCGAATCTGGTGCAAGAAACTCCACCCAAAAAGGTGCAAAAAATTATGATGTAACTCAAAAATGGCAAGACACTTGGGTGTGATCAAAACTTATTGTAAGGTGTACCAATATTTTGTCACAAAGTCATTTATTTTTAATGCTATTTACTAGTCTTGTTTCACCATGGACACAAAATGGTGATATTGATGGTTTTAAATATACGGTGGTCTAAATCATTATACTTTTGAATATTTAACATTTTTTTATTCATTAAGATTGATGGGAATCAAAATATAAAAGTCCTTAAGGCTTATGTCATTTTTGTCATCATTGGTACACTTTAACTAGCTTAAACCCATGGCAAAGCTTGTTCGGGTGGGATTTAATATTGTTGATGTAATGCATGTTTTGGTTTAACAAGTTACGCCAAATGTCATCAATTCCTACCCATGTGCTTGCAACTATCATGTGATTGCTATCATTTGCAATGAAAATCAATTAGTCCCCCATGGCACCCTAATTGCAAGTGTCATGCACTACCATGTTGGGACCTAAAATTATTGTTGTCTCCACACATCACAAAGGACAAAAACCACCATAATGGTGCATCATCTCCAAAGCAAAAAGACATATTCACTTGCAATGCATAGGAATCCAAGCCTAAACACAATGCTCACAAAAATTGCAAAAGTTAATAAACATAAAAAAATTGTAGAAACATCTTAAGGTGGTAAGATTTCAAATCACCAAAATTGATTTATGACCCACACCAAAGGGGTTTTGGGCCCTATCTATGAAATATTTGGAACTTGTTCACATTGGAACTAATTCCTCATTAATCAATAACTAAACATATTAATTAGGTTTACCCAACTTAGGGCTAAACTAATTGTGATTTAATTGAGTAGTTAACATAACACAATCAACACAAGTGTTTTTAATTGCAAGTGTCATTATGGTAAGCTACTAGTCAACATTGTAAGGAGTCTTTATGTTAAGGTGTATCGAGTGAAAACACATTACATTGTACATAAAATGTTGTCATAAATCAACGTTTGCAAAAGTTTAGGATGTGTAATTCGCCATGCAATTAAATAAAAATGATTATGATGAAAAAAGACACAACATTATAAATTTTTATGTATTATAATCACATTGTATGAATTTCATAATACTTTTTAAATTGTCATAACAAAGTGGACTTTTAAAATGATACAAAAAAACCAATAATAGTCCATGTAATTAATGAGTATGGATTCAATGCATCTTCATGTAATTTTTTTAAAGAATAAAATATTCAATGACAATATGGTGTGATGATGTTGATACCAAGGAATATTTTTTGGAAAGATTTTGATGATCAATTTTTCTTTGTACCCATCTTAAGCCCAACAAAAAGTCCTTTTGTATACTAATTACAATAATTGTGACATCCTTTGTGGTACACTTTAACTTTAAGATGCCATGTAGTTGTAGATGTGATAACTATATTTCCTACATGTAATATGGATTGGATAAGAGTAAGATGTTCAAAGTTAGTTATTGTTAGTTACATTTAATGACATCCAATGACAAATGATAACTTGGCCTTGTGTCTATGACTATCAATGCAACTAATGTCCAAATCAATTAATTTTGCAATTGAAATTATGTTAGTCCTATGTGTCAATAGAGTAATAAGTGTCTATAGTTGCATATGTGTCAATTAAGATTGGACAAAACAAAATTTAAATTGAAGATGTATTTAAAACACCTTAGACTTTATTAGATGCGAATCAATTACAAGTTTTAACAAATACAAATGAAGGTTTCACATTTTCCTTCACTACTAAGCATGTATTTTGACCCCCATTACTTAATGCATGTGAAAGAAAGGATTAGACAAGTAAGTGAATTGCATGTTTGAACAACTACTAATCACCAAAAAAAGTAAACATAATGACGACTAGAGGAACTTCAATGTCCACATGTATATTGTTGTAGCCTTTGCCATGTACATTAGTTCCTTACGAGTAAAAGTCCAAATCAAATATCCAACAAATAAAAGATATTATTTGGATGCACCTTAAAATGGAACCCTAAGTTAATTCAAATTTGCTAGTTACATCCAAATAGAGTTGGTCCACTATGATAACTTGATATAATAAATATGAACAAGTATAATTGCTACAATTAAATGATGAAATTATAAGACCTAAGGTACATGTGATTCCTACCAATAATGGGTGGCATGATGTTCAATTTTTTTGCATAGATTCATTTTTTCTTAACATCCTTTTTATTTGGTAAAATTGTTGTCATTGTATCCCACCAATTATAGTTGATGAGGTCATGGTCTTTTTCATCAAGCTCATATCACACCATTGTTTCTAATGAAGCTATCCCTCAATGTTCTTTTAGTTTGGTCCACATGTATCCTTCTAATTATGGCTTTCTTCAAATACCTATGACAACTATAGTTTTGAAAATAAAACTTTGGGAAGCACCACGTTTACTAAACACAATAGCAAAAAATAGTGCATTTTGAAAATTATATTCCCATTACTCATGTTTGCAACCATATGGACACAAGTGGATTCGACACTCTCAAAAACTATAGGGTCTTGGCATGGTTGGGTGGACCAAAACCCAACAAAAAAAAGCTTGTCCCAAAGTCCATTTTGCAAGATTTACACTATGCACAATGTTGACATAGGATGATGACAGGATGATGTCATTCAAAGCAGGATTAGTTAGTTTATGCAGCATTTTCAAATTTTCATTAGAAACAATTTATGTGCACGTAAACACATAACTACACAACAAGCCTACTTGGACCTATGTGATTTGTCATGCACGACCTCTACTTGTTTCAATCATTTCAAGATCAATAGCAAAGTGAACTTGCTATGTGTTAGAGCCTGACATGTGTGTGATCATTAGACTTTGAAAGGACATGATTGTCACAAAGTGTATTTTGGACAAGAAAATGTCTCAACAAATATGCAATGTAAGAAGTGGAGACCTAAAAAAGAAAGCAAAGGTAGAGAGCATTGCATCTCTTTATGTACACCCAATGATTGCATATCCACCCAAGATCATTTTTGACAAGAAGGTTCCATTAACACATAAACAATTTATTGAGGCTTATGGGTTGTGTAACATTGGGCCATTTCCCAAAAAGTTGAAGCTTGGGTTAGATTATACAAAGGAGGAGGTTTTGGAGTTGTTTGGACTTCTTACCAACAAAAATGGCTATCACTACAATTTTAACAACAATCCAGAGCTTGTGAAGCACATTGAAAAACTATGGATGATTGCCCATTAACACACAAAAATGCCAACCATGCGAATAATCAACAAAGCCTTAGCTTGAGGCATTGTTTGTGAGAGGAAATATCGACTTATAAATGGGGCTATGTTTGTAGAATAAACAATCAAGGATTAGCTCTTAAGGATAAACTTGTTTGAAATAGGACAAGCTAAAGTTGAAAGAGGAGGTGTGGAAGAAGAGGATGTGGAATCAAAAAGTGATGTGATGCCATCACCATCAAAGGTCACATACCAAGTCTTGGTGCACAAAGGTGTTTCATGAAGCGCAAAGGGGCAAAAAATTGAGGTTATGTGCAATGGCAAAAAAATGTTCTTAGTTTTAAGGGAGGAGTCTTTTAAAGTGGAAACATCTCTTTCTTCTTTTTTAAAATGCAAAGATGAATATAGAGTAGATTTGTTGGTACACAATGGACATGTTAAATATTGTCAAAAGTTAGTTGATGATGAAATGTTAAACTCGTGGTATTACAACTTGCATTAAATGTTCAAATTTTGGTTATGAAAAACTTGGAAACATTTGTAGAAACTAAAACTAAGTCTGTATAGATGGAGGAGGTGGTCAAGTGTATAAGGGTATTGTAATGTAAATCTCAAGTTGGTATGGTGGAAGCCTTTAAAAATTTACCAATGAAATGGGATTCAGAGGAAAATGCAATGTTGAAGAAATCTATTGTTACCAAAAAGGTATGGCCTATAGTAATTGAAAAGAACAACAAATGCAAGCAGCAATTAGCTGCTTTTGGTCATCAAGTTGGTGTGGTGTAGCGTCGAGGGGAAGAACCAACCATAAAACCCTTCCCAATATGTTATAATGCCAATAATGATTTTGAAAGAAAGGGTTAAACTATCACAATTTCCATTTATTCATTTTATTGTCAAGGTTTCGATCCAACTTGGGATTTCAAGGTTTTGTTTTGCAACCATGCATACCATTCTTGGTGTGCCATGGCACATTTCAATTCCTCCTACAAATGCATAACAAAGAGTTGCAACCAAAAGCCGCACCTAGATTGGTGGAAATTAAATGGAATAAAAAAACCTACGATTGGAAATGCAACAAAAAATGGTGGAGTTCACATGGGAAAATGCAAGTTACTATCCTAATCTATGGTGTTTTGTAATAGTTCAAACTTCTCATTGGGATGTGTTTAAGATACATGGGCAATCCCATCCTTGGGTGGTACCATTAGGAACGCCACACCTTGATTTTTTTGGACCCATTGAACTTTGAAAAATCATAAGAAACACTTAAATGAACATTTTCATAAAAAAATATTTGAATACATTTATTAGGTTTCATAGATTTTGAAATCTCAATAATATCAAGAATATTGTGTATTTTTATGTTCTTAATCATTACATTTAGAAAAAGTTTCAAGAACATAATGTTTGTTTTTTTCCTTGAGCTATTTGGTCAAGAAAACAAATTTGGAACATGATTTATGAATTTTTTATGAATTTTTTTTACTTAATTTAGAAGTCATTTTATTTTTAGGTTTTTATTTGGCAATTAATTGATTAAATATGATGTAGTTATGAATTTCCAAAGTTGAGGCTGTTGATTTTTTAAAGGGCCATTTTAATTATATATATATATATATATAAGTTTCCAATTTTAAAATTCCCAAATAAACTTCAAGCCATATATTAGAACATGCAATTAATAAACATGAAATAATAATAATTTATAATTGTGAAAACATTTAACGAAAATGGCCCAAAAAAATGATTTGGTTGTTTTTGGTTCCTTAACCATTCCTTGAAGTGGTTCCTAATGGTACCACCCAAGGATGGGTTTGCCCACACAAGTATTTCAAATGTTCAATTTCTTGCAAATATGGTGTAAATCTCCAAATTAAAATCCTACAAAATTCAAATCCATTCAACTCGTGCTAAAAGTTTAATGGTCCAATAATCTAGAAGTCCTATTATGTCCTTTTGTAATTAGTTTAGATGTGGTGTCAAAAGTTGTCTCTTCAAAGTCCCCAATTGTTTATGTTCATATAATTATGTTGTTAATCCATCTTTGAAGAACTCTTCAAAGTCCACGTAATCCAAAATTGTCCCTTCAAAGTCCATGTAATCCAAAATTGTCCTTTCAAAGTCCCCATTCCATATAATGTTTTTAGTCCATATTGTTTTATATTGAGTTTAGATAGAATCCAAATTGTCCTTTCACATTCCTTATGTTGCCTTAATATTCCATTCAATCCATCGATGTTCTATTTTAAATCCATAGAATTTAAAATAATCTTTCCAAAACCTTACATTCCATTCATATTCCACTTTGAATCCATCTATGTTGTCTTTTAAATCCCTAAGGTGCAAGATTGTCTCTTCACAATCCATCTATGTTCTATTTTAAGTCCATAGAATCCATAATTGTCTTTTCAAAATCTTGCATTCCATTCATATGCCATCTAGATTGTCTTCTAAATCCATAAGGTCCAAAATTGTCTCTTCAAAGTCCATTTGCTCCCTTCATATTCCATCTTGAGTCCATCTATGTTTTATCTTAAGTCCAATATAGAATCTAAAATTCTCCCTTCAAATTCTCACATTCCATTCATATTTATTATCAATCCATCTATGTTGTCTTCTAAGTCCATAAGGTCCAAAATAATTTATCTCTTCAAAGTCCATGTGCTTCATTCATATTCTATTATGAATCCATCTATGTTCTATTATAAATCCATAAAGTCCAAGGTTTTTCTTTCAAAGTCCCCACTCCATTGATATTATGTCCATGCAATTCACTTATGTTGCGGATTCTAAGTCCAAAGTGTCCAAGATTCTTTAAAGTCAAAATCCATTTTCATTCATATTTGTCCATAGTTCATTGTTTTATTCTTAGTTCATGATTTCCAAATATATACGTTCAAAGTTTCTTAAGGTGTAGTAAAGGCAATATCATGGTTTTCGATATTTATAACCAACAAATTTGTGAGAAAATTAAACTTTGGTTGAGTTCTATAGAACCATTTCGAACTTTCATGTCTTTTTCTATTATCAAACAGGAAAAGTGACACCTTTACCGACTAATCAAGTTTGAGATTGTAAGCCCTTCTATAGGGAGTATCATGCCAACTCTTGAACATGGACAAATTGTGGACCTTTAGGAGGTGACATCCCCTAGTTGCAGGGCCAAAATGCATGCAACACTAATAGTCCAAATACAAGCAAATAAACATTTACCTTCACCACAAGCTTGGAAGAGAAACATCAAGAAGGCATTGGATATGCCTCAAGTGGTTATGGGCATGTAGTCGAAAAATAATGTGGAGGATGTCACACAATCTGAATTTGAAAAGTTGGAAGAAAACAATATAGCTGACACGCCCCCAACTCCTTAAAGGACTCAAATGTGAGTCCAAGTAGAAAATAGCAGAAAAGGGAGGAGTCGAGGCACGCTCCCTAGCTCACAACACTTTGAGGGGTAGAGGGGCATGTTGGAGCTCCGAGATGGGACTAGGAAGAGTTGACAAGCTTCACTCACTCACACGGGCCTGCACACAACACACACAAAGTGGTTAGTGCATAGTTGGAGCACCAAGGGTGTTAGGATGAACCACGGGCAACACGGACACATTAGATTCACCACGGCCCGGACTTGGGGGAAGCCACCACCTTCCCCCTTATAATATACTTTGTGGCTGGCCATGGAGCTTACATCCAAATGGTTTTCCTCTCTCGGGATTCCCGAATGGGAGTCTCGAAATCGCGCCAAATGAGACTCCCGTGACTTTGGAGCCCCATAACTTTGCGAGCAGACCTTGGATTGCAATGTGATCTAAAGCAAAGTTGTAGCTCTCGTCGAGAGCTTTCCAATGGTATGTGGCACGCCCCCCTGCAGTCAAGTAAATTGGGTCGATTCCCGACTTCTTCTGGTCGGGAGTCAAACTAACAGTTTGACTCCTAGCCCTTCTTTTGGCCATAACTTGTGTTTCAGATATCCAAATGAGTAATGCAAGCCCATTTTAGACATCTACGTTTCAATAGCTTTCCAATGATGTAAAGAGCGTCACAAGACATTGAGTTTTGGCCCCTGTAATTTCTCTTTGAAGTTTTAGGAGTCCACCAGGACTCCATTTTCCAAAGTAGGAGTTGCCTTGGGAGTGTGAGGGTTCACTCCCTCATACTCCCTCACACTTTCTAACATTCCCGGGAGTATGTGATGTGACTCTCGGGCTTTCTCTTGCCTTCACTCCCGGGCTTCCTCTTGGGCCATAACCTTGTAACTTTTTTGTTTTGGTTGCGAGCCTAAACCTAGGGTTGCGACAATAGCTACAACATTTGGGCCAAGCAAGGGTCTTGTCATGGAAGTAACAATGCCATGCCATATTGTTAACTCTCCAACAAAAAAAAACTTAAGAAGCCAAAAGTATATATTGTTAAAAAGGTGTTCCATTGTTAAAAACATGAGAATAATAGTTATAGCCAACAAGGGACAACTCAAGTGTAAATGAGAATGGATTCTAGAGGTAACTAGTAATTTACCCCCTATGCTTAAAATCTTATTTCCCAGATTTTCAATTATTATCTTTTGGCCCATGACAGTTGAATGAAGTTGTAACTTTCACTAATTTTCTATGTTTTGTTTTATACATTGTTTGAATTTTTTAAATGGAACAATATGCCATGATTAGGTTTTGGGCTTCCATTTGTCTATGAAATCAAGTTGCCAAGTGGGTAGAGGCTTTATTTTTTTCATAACATCAAGATAGTTTGAAATGTTTAATCATCTATGATTTTTGGGGAGATATATTATTCCCATAAATGAGGTAGGATGCTTTATACTTGTGAGCTCCCACATGATGTTTCATTGTGTTATGGGTGCCTTTAACACTACAACATAAATAATAAAATGGACCAAGCATGTAGCTTTGTTGCATGAGTCTTTTGGATTGGCTATCAATTGGGGAATACAAACACAATAACTCATCTAAATGATCATTAGATTAGATCATTTGGATTTGGATATGTTGCATATAACCAATGAACTTGGGCACTAAAAAAGCTAAGTGGAATTATTGGGCAATTCTAAATTGGGAAAGGAAAGGGAATGACTTGCACCATATGCTCATTGCACAATGTATGATAATGTTGTGTTGTCAAAAATTACTCTTCCAACCCCATATTTTGGTATTGCAAACACATTCAATAGTGATATATTGATATTGTTTACTATGAGATTTTGTAACTCCACAATATAATGTTGTCTATATGGGCATATTGACAATCAAGGTACCATTTTTTCACCATAGGACTCAAGGACTTTGTTTTTGCTATCTTCCAAATACAAAATTTAAATGGAATAAATTTAAGTGAGAGATATTGGATAATTCAAATTATGATAGTTTTCATGGTGGTGGTGGTTTTTCACATGTGTATGTAAATACACATAAGTATTTTGTTAAAAAGCCAAAAATGAAAAAAATGAATACATAAGTTTTTATATACAACTTAACATGTTTCCTTGCATGAAAATTTCTTGCACATTTTGTCAACACTTGGGGCCACAAATTCTAAGCCTAGTGAATAGAAAAAATCAACCAAATGGAAAAAAGGAATCATTTTGCTTATAGCCCTTTCAAAATGGATTTTGTAACCTTTAAATTTTTTATATGTCTTACATTATTTAAGCAAATGCATTATATGAACATTGTCAAACATAGATGTATGCATTACTTATCCATGAAAGAAAATTGAAGTCAATTGTATTATTTAATACATTCATTTTGATTCCTTTAAGATGAAAATTACAATTCAAACAAGGATTCAAATTGTTTAAAAGGACTCAAAAAGACATAAATATTATATCCAATCTATTCTTGGGTTTTTTTATTAGATTAACATGACATCATTCTAGTTACAATCATATACCAATCCATTATAATCATGAAATAGTAAATAAAAATCCAAAATAGTCCTTTGCAATCCTTTTTCTATTAGATCGTCCTTTTGGGTACCCTAATTATGAATATGCCCATATTCCCCAACTCTTTGTCAAATGTAAAACATCCAAAACTTCTACCATTTTCAACCAAAACTAGTGAATCCCCATTTCTAAAATAACTTTAGAAGTTTAGTTTTATGTGTTGTGTGTGGAAAAATGTCACTTACTAGACTTGGAAAATGGGAGTGTATAGAATATCAAGTTCCATATTCATTGATGAAAAGAATGATGCCTTCCTTATTATCACCTTAGAAGCAATGGGCAAACACATTTCGAATCAAACCTTGGGTAGCTAACTATGACAACAATATTACAATTTCATTAATTTGATTTAAATTGCAATGTGTCATTTCAACATAATGTTTGCAAACACTTGAGCATTCTATTTGTTTGTTTGTCTTGGAACAATAATTCACTACTAGAAAATATGGTACTTTTTTACTAGCAAATCTAGTAAAAAAAACCCAATTTGAATAGGCATAAGAAAGACCATTCCATTATTTTGGACAAGTTGATATCGACATGTCCATTGTGACTATGATGGTTTTTTTTATTAACATATTATGGACCATTTGACTGGTCGTTTTGACTAGTCAAATTTTTGCCCATATGAAAAAAAATTGTTACATGTAGGTAGGTAGGTGGTAGCCTACCCTAACCTACCCTATCTTACTTGACCTAGCTACCTTAACCTAACTTAGTATATCCTATTTAGCCTACCCTACCTACCTTAACCATTTAAACATGTACATAGGTTATAATGTTATGAATTGAACCATTGACCTCCCCAATGATAAACCAAGATTTTAACCAATGGACCACACCATCAAAAGGTATTCAAGTTTTGTCAATTTTTTAATTTCACATGTTTATTTCGACATTTCGTTACAAGACTATGAGGTATGAAGGTAGGTAGGTTATAGGTGGGTGGATATGTAAGTAGGTAGTACATTTAGGTAGGTGGGTGGGTGGGTAGGTAGTTAGGTAGTTAATATGTAGGTAGGTAGGTATTATGTATGTAGGTGGGCGGGTGTGTGGTTTGGTAGGTATTACATCTAGGTAGGTGGGTAGGTAGGTTGGTAGGTTGTAGGATTATAAATGGGAGGTAGGAGGTAAGTATGTATTAGGCATAAGATGTCCCATTTGACTAAAGAACATTGGTCATTTTGATTAATGATGTTTATTTTTTATGTTCAATTTGATTAGATGTCCCATTTGATTAAAACCCATTGGCAATTTTGATTAAAATTATTTAAATTAATTGGATATATTAGTCAAATAAATCATTTTAGTCAACTTGATTGGTCAAAAAAACATGTTTTGGGCCTCTAATCAAAATGGACATGTCCACTAGTAAAAAATGACCAATTACTCAACCTAAACCATTTGAAAAACCATGTTTTGTAGTAGTGAGTTCTATAATACTTGGAAATAATATTGTTTGTTTTTGGAAAACAATTTTATAGACCTTGGAAACAATATCTGTCTTGAGACAACAAATCTACAATACTTGGAAACAATATTGTCCATTTTGGGACAACATTTCTATAGTACTTATAAACCTAGGTCAACATTGTTGTTGATTCTTTTTTAACTTGATAGCTTTAGACTTCCAAGTTATATTCTAGTTCATTTTTGCCAATGTTTAGTAGTTCACATAATACTACGATTTCAGCTTTTGAAACAAATTTTTTTTCCAGTGTTTGTTGTGTTAATTTTTGCTAGTAGAATCTTTGCCTTCTAGATGGTACTAACTACAATTGACATGACAACCTCCAACATAATTCAAATACTACCCAAGCTTATGTATTGAATGTATTTAGTTTTGATACTTTGCCTCCTCTTGATATTACATTTTGCAAATCCTATGGTTAAAAGAAAACACCAAAAATATGGGAAACAATAGTAGGTCAAACTAGTGGTAAATAAATAGAAGCAACCTTATATATTGTACAATTTTGATAAGGTTTTGGTTACAAACTTTTAGAATCACCAAAACTTAGAAGATGCAACTTTGTGCTCATAATCTCATGTTAAAAAACAAGGACATGCAACAATCATAGATAATTAAAGACAAATTAACTACTCATTCTAAGAAAAAACTATCCATCTTTCAACCTATACACATCAAAAAGGTGAAATGAAATTAACCATGTACCTTTGAGAATGAATCGACAACTATAAGATACCATCTCAACATTGCAAGCAGTGAAAGATTAGAACTTTACTCGTGAGTCCTTCAAATTAAACTATTGTTGTTACTTCCAAGCAAGCTCCTGGTCACTAAGAATTATAGTTGCAAGAAAACTAGATGTGGCCTTCAAGGCTTCCCACTCATTGAATGTCATCACTTGTTCATCCTGGTCATCAAATGCATGTTGGACCCCTTAGTGTGAACCTCTTCCACGCCCTCTAGCAAAACCTCTCTCCACCCCAAATCTAGAATCACTCATTTTCTCTAAGAGCTTCTATGTTGCTTTTTGATTCTACAAAAGCACTTGTGTACTCAAGGTTGCTCCCAACTTCCCATCTCTAGCATCCCTTGTAGATTTTGCCATGCACACATACACATTTGCTAAAAAATTTGTGGTAGGATGAAACCATGACATGTAGAACTTCTATTTCCGACAATTCCAAACAATTTTGAAGATTAATAAACCCATGTAAAGTGTTTCCCATACTTTCAAAACTCAAATGTTTTTAGTAACTAATTAGAATGCTTACCAATTTGGAGGAGTTGAAAATAGTCATAAAGAATAAGAAAATAACATGAATTGGTAATGTGCATTAGTCAATACCTGATTTTTCATTTGGTGGCCCCCCATGCTCATAAAATGAAGTTGAAGCAATTGTTGGTGGTTGAAGTTGATCCATCAAATCGTTGTCAATTAACATGGATTGTGGGTGATTAGTTTTTAATATTTACTTAGAGCAATAGACATTTCTGGTTTAGCCTATGGCCTTGTTATTAGTTTGTATGGTTATGTTCCTAGTCTAATGTGAGGGTTGGGTAGCTTGGCATCAACAATTCTTGTCATACTCGCACTTGGCTACCATTTCAACCCTTTCTTTTAAGGATCAAATGAGTTTGACAATAGTGATGTTGATATGGAAATTGATGTTGCACCAATAGAAAGAACAAAAACCAATAAGAATTTTCTTGACCTAACCTAACTTTGTCACTAAAAAAAAAATTCTTTCTTCTTTAGGTTCATGCAAAATGTTTTACAAATTGTGAAAAACAAACTACAAAATGAACTATTTGATTACCTTGATGTTAAATCTTCTAAAGACCAAGATTTTACCCAAAACCTCAAAATCAAAGATTTGTGCCTTCTATATTTGGCTCCAAGTTACTATTTTAAATTATCATGGAAATTATCTAATCAACAACATGCTTATCATGAGAGGTGTGCTCACCATGATGGCTAGTTAGATTTGAGGCTGCTTGGGCTCCCTTAAGGGGCAAGGTTCGAAAGGGGGGTGGTCCTATCACACCATCCAAGGAAGCACAAACCAAGCTCCTTGAATACTTCTTCTGCATCACCCACGCCTCATGCAATGTTGGCCACATGGCCCCCTTCCACACGGATTGAATTTGGTTCAAGAAGTGCAATCCCATTATGTATAGCCATTGCACCTTGGAGCACAACCTACACTCCACGCCCCCCTCTCCCCACCCACCCATCCTCGGCTCCCCCACTTGTAATGTATGTCAACAAGTAAATTCATGTCTTGAATGAAAATGGTAGAATGATGAAGTAGCTCAAGAAATGGGAAGCGTTGATGTTTCAACCAATTTGCATGCATTATGTGCTAGTGCATCAAGATGCCCACATTTTCTTATGCAATAGTCAAATATGCGAATTGATGCAAGGTTATTACAATCCTTGAGTTTCATCTGAAAAAAAATTCAAACATGACAAAAGATCTTCAAATCAAATTATGACAGAAAAATAGCAGCATGCAAGAATTGGTTAATAATAGGGGTACCTTGGTGCTAGGAGGAATATCCATATATGGTGATGGAATGGGGTGATACTCAACAGTTGTAAGCCACAAATGGCCATCAGTGAGGTGTTAACATAGAAGTCTTCATTATGCCCTAAATTGTGGTTGTTCGGATTAATGTCATTCATAGAACCCATTTGCAACATCCCAAAATACAAGCTCAACAACATTCAAACTCATTCCTTCCTCTTGTGAAAGAGACTGAGTGAATCTCATCTATTTTTAAGAGTATTTCATTCTTCTTCATATGTTTAGTTTCTATGGGGGATTTACCTAGCTTTCAGAGAGGTGAGGACTAAAGAAAGAATGATGAATGAATAAATGACTGGGGCATGTGCAAGACACAAGGAGTTGTTGGTAGGTTGTGGAGTTGAAGTAAAAAATGAAGATTAGGCAAGAAGTGTGTACCCACCACACTCATATCCATATCCAAAAGCTTATTGTGCATTCTCTTCTTCAAATTCTTCTTGTCACCACATTCAACATTTCTTAGTTCACCATTAATCCAATGTTAGTCCATTATAACTCCACTATAAAACCACAACATCCATTGGAAGTCCATTAATCCTATATTAGTCCATTAGTAATCCATCGCAAGTCCACATGATTAATTAGTTTTCTATTAGTCCACCAAGAAGCCACTGCTAGTCCACATGAATCTTATTTAGTCCTCTATCAGTCCACCAAGAATCCACTATGGGTCCATTAGAAATCACCAACACTATCAATCCCTTGTTAATCCATTACAGTTGAAACTCCATAGTCCAGAATTGAAATACGGAAAAATTTAAAACAAAAACTTAAAATGCAACTTGAGATGTTATTACTCACGTATGATTCCATTAAGAAATGGGTTGATTCCCCATCAAGCCTATTTGCTTGCTTGTCATTTTCCTTTTGTCAAGATTAATCTTAGTCTCTGCAACCCACCATGCTTGCACAACAGCTATTGTGGCAATGCTTAAACAATCAATCCTTCGTATCTTTTGAACAAAGTCCATGAGAAAATGTTAGTAGAGTTCATGTCCTACTACATTCTACTACTAAGGAAACATTATGTTGGTGAACACCTAGAACATGGGCCTTCTATCTAAGAGATGTGTTACTCTCAATAGAGTTTATGGCAACTATCAACAATGCATGTTTAATAACAAGTTTTGCAAATGTATAACGATTCTTCACATCACCCAAGGTTGACATGAGGCCATTGATAATTTTTCTTTGAGCCATAACTAGTATTGAATTTTAACTATTTATGGACTCTGGAACAAAATCAACAACAATAGGATTTCCAAGCACCTTTTACAACACATATGTTTTTGAAATAAGTCCAAAAAAACCATACAATGTTTTTTTAATGGATTGCAATGTCATGTGTACACCCTCCTCACTTTTCATTTTCCCACTATTTCCTCATGCATGGTTATAAAGATTGATGAAGGGCATCTGTTTTTGTTTTCATAGCATGTATTTGAGTTGAGTGTTTATGTTGTTTCTCAACATCTTTCTATCATCTTTCCACAATTCTTCATTGCTCTTATATCTATCATTCATCTTTAAACCTTTTTACATGTGTCAACCTTCTTGGACTAAACTTGTTTATTTTTCTCTTACTTGTTTTATATGGACAGACTTAGTTCTGCTTGAGATTTAATTGCATTGACGTGCATGCACATTCCAACTATTGAATTACAAAGAAGCAAAAAAAGAATTGGTCAATGGTTTACAATTGAACATCCAACAACAATAACCTTAACAATCTAATAAATAGGGAACCCACATATGTCACAATAAAAAAAGATCAAAAGCTTTCAAATAAAAAACTTTAAAATCATGCATGTACATTGGTTTGCAACAACTTAAGAAAATAAGAAACATGGAATGTGGATTAATAAGTTGTTGTAAGATCCTCCTTTTAACCAAAAATCCAATCCTAACAGTAGGATACAAGGGGTTTACCACCAATGCAGAATGATTGAAATTTTACCAATGTTGGATCAACAATCCAATCTAACTTTGCATGATGCTTAAGAAGAACATGTTGTAGTAAATTGATGTATAATTATTTGGATCCCTATATTTTGCAAACCCTCCAAGCCCCATTCCCACCCCCCCAAAAAAAGAAAATCCCACTTAACATGGTTATAATCCTTCAAACAAACACCCAAGAAGCAAAATTTCAAGAGAAATGTTTATGACCCTATTCCATTATCACAATATATTGCACTAGAACCACTCAACTACACAAGGTGCAAGGAGAATCGAAATGCATTCACAAATCATAAAAACTAGTATGGATAAGGGCATGGGCAAGGGCTATCAAATGCTTCTAAAAAACCTAAAAGGATTTTGCGTAACACACTTTTTGACTTTGCAAACTGTTTATGATGGTATGCCTACAAAATTGACCAAATCTATAATGAATCCAGGTTGTGAAACTTAGAACAAGCCTTCTAAGTCAATTTTCATTAATAAAATTTGCATCATGGATCACAAAAATAAAGGTGTGTAGTAGCTATGCTCATATATCCATTTGTGGATGTGTTGCAATATTTGGTAAACTTTTGAAGGCTATTAAATTTCACAATTTAGAGTCCTTTGAATAAAATAAAAATTACATTGTTTTGAACCATTAGATATAGTAGCCCAGGAAACACAAAGTTGGTAGCATGTGACTATTTCACTTTTAAATGATTAGTGCATAGCTATTGCGAGATTAGGTCAAAAATCTTCCCCAAACAACATGACGAAGTTGGGACTCAACATAATGTTGGACTACAATCACAACATGCCCTATTTACTACATGCATCCACCTTGCACAAGCCTTAGAGCCATGCTTCATACAACAAGTTGTTTTCCAAGAATAAACTAAAGAAATGTTAACAAAAATTAATAGTGTTAACAAAGTGTTAATAAAAATTGACCTCAAGAATGTAGCCTCCTCTTCTTTTCTTTTTCATAATTTAAAGACTAACTTCTTTTGTCAAAGGAACATCCTATTACTTGCATATCAAGCAGACAAACTCTCCATTAATGACAATAATGGAACTTGGTACAAATGAAAATTCCTAATGGTGCCCCTAAATTTCACATCAAACATAAATCCCTTTATACCATCTAAAGCAATACAATGTCATGAGGTCGAAGTTGAAAACATGGCAAATAAAGTCAAAAAGTAGACAAATGCCAACTTACATTGAAAAAAATAGAAAATTCAAATATCTTAATTTTCACTAAACTTGAAGGTTTATGTTGCTAGAACTACTTGCGATATGTTTTGTCAAAGACTAGAGTCACATAGGCTTATCTGGAAAATGTACATGCATATGGGCCATATGTGATTGACATAAACCTAACTGGACAACAAGACAAACACCATACGTGACTTAATACTGCCATGTATCTTCCAATCCATAGACAATGAGTTTAATGTGCATCAAGAATGTGAATATTTCATTATAAAGACTCAAAGTAGTAGGAGTGAAAATCAATCCAATTGGCTAGTCCACCTTGTACCCCAATTTGAAACAATTGAATGCATGAAGACCTGACATACACATAATCATGACATAGTTCACATTGTTTAGTTTGGAATAAAATATATTTAGATAACAACCTTCAAAATTATTAGTTCCATTTTGGTGTACTAATACACATCTTGTGAGCATTGAATTTGATACATGTGGCTCAAATTAAGGGGTGGGTCTGGGCAGGAAGGAGATGGTGCAATTACATGATTAGAATTAAGATAATAAGTGATCAATAGGATCCTTATCAAGCTCCTACATGACTTACTTTGTTGAAAACATGTGTAACAACTTAATGCACAATAAAAAAAGGTGGACAACCACATTCACGATTATGATTAATAAATGGGCTATGAACTTGTGATCTGTGGTTGAACTGGAGATGTGATTTCTACAAGCATAATGGATTAGTTTCAAATGCATCATGGATAACCACATAAAGTCTCTTTGCATACTCGTCCCTTTCACATGAAGAAGATTGTAGTGCAGTTTCTAGCACGGCCTGCACCTCCAAAAGGTGAAGTCGACCTTTTGTATGGCATTTTTCCTAACAAATCACATACATAATAGTGTAACACTAATAAAATTTCCTTCATTCCTTTATGGCAATGTAAAACTTTTAAATGAACTAAATTTCTAAGGGAAGAAAATCCAACTTCTAGATATTTTTGTTTCTTAATAATAGCTAGAAAGATGGCCATATAATGGGCAACTAAATGAAATCTTTTGCTTCTAAATGAGAGATCTGGAAAACACTATTCAAAACGCACATGTCAGCCAAGCTTACCCCATGTGGGTAGGGAATAAAAGAAGTTAAATTGAAGTTTATAACTTACAAAGCTACTTGGAAGCTGAAGCTAAACAAAGAATACAAACTTGACATGTTAGACTTTAGTAGAAAGGACACTTGCAAAAAAACACCCGTCTCATCATAGAATCCAAAGGTTATGATGGTTTAGCATAGAAATATTAGCAAGAAAAGGAACCTAAACCTTTTTCATAACAAAAGTTGCTAGTCAAGGAAGGTCAACAATTGTTAATCTTGAAAGCAAATACGAAGTTGTGAAGTAAGTTTCATAATGAACCAAATTACCTTGTGTATGTCTTTCTTTTTCTTGGATATGAATTGGCATCAATCATCGACCTTTCACCTCTTTCACCTTTCAAATGTAGAAGCATTTCTTTAAACCACCAAAATTCGAAATGAAGGCAAAGGCATGTCGTTCGACTTGAGACAAAGTTATATGAAAATGAAGCAAAAAACATAAACTCTGAAAGATGATGAAACCTTGTGAAACCCTAAAAGATGTTAAGGTTTGAGCAACAAAGTTTGAGTTACCAAGTTCATTTCAACTTCAAAAGCCTAAACCCTAATAGCTCCCTCGTGTTTAAACCTTAAAAATTCCCTTTCAAACAGCTACCCCTCGTCTAAAGCCTAAAAGTTCCTTCTCAAATGATGTCATGTAGTTGTGTGGCTTCTCATTAAAGACTAGAGGATTACCAATCCCACCAAAATACATATCTATCCATTCCTAACATTTTTTTCCATCACTACTACAAAAGTATGGTTTTTACACCACTAGCATTGGTCATGATTATGTTGATTATAGAGTCAAGATCAGGAGTAGACCATCTGTCTAAAATGACTAATTCTACCCATTATGACTAACATTAAAAGTAACAATGTCCATTATGTCTAAAAAAATTAGCATTATAGTCATATCTAACAACAAATTTCATGTGTGGCAAAAGTGGCACTCATGTGGAGGTGTCTATGTTGACTAATACAACTAACATGACTAATATTAGTCATCACAGTAGGACACATGTGATTATAGTGTTATTTTTTTAATGATGTGGTAATATTCGATTGAAAAAAACAAAATTATTATTATGTGAACTTAAACAAATGACAACATATAGTTCAATTAACTTGTTTTATATTAGTATTTATAATTTTTTGTTATTTTTTAAAAATAGGGATAACAATTGAAAAATAGGGAAATGCAATGAAGTCGTGGAATAAATATTAATATGAAATGTTATTTTCTTACTAATATTTCACAATTTATAGATCATAGAAATTCATCAAAAGTATATGTTAATCTTGAACTATTCAAATACTATGATCTATAATTTTTATTTTATAGTGACCCAAATGAACACATGTATAACTCCAAAATAAATTGATTCCATCAAACCAATGTACACTAGTGACCACATCAAGGTACATCACCATCATTTTCAGAGTTACTTGATCCATTGTGTGGATCACTATCACTATTTTGATCCCTTTCATTAGTGGTAGCATCTACCAAATTTGCAAGCATGAGTGGGACACCTCCTACAACTGTGGTTATTTGAGTTGCTTCTGGAAATGATATTGGATGTTGTAAATTAGTGTACCTATCATCAATCTCAATGCTAAACATATATAGGGTTTGAGGGTCAAATTTAACACCTCCTGCCATTTGTTTCTCGTGGGGATCTTTACATAAAACTACTTTCCACCTTTGTTCTTTTGGATCACTAGAAAAAAAACTTTGTTCCACATGAATTGGGAATGTAATGGATTGGTTTGAAAAGGGAATAAGGGAGGTGAAATTCACAAATGTGAAACCATACTCATCTTTTTTTATTGTTGCATTATTCCCAATATAATTTGCTTTCACCCAATTACAAAAAAACACAATGGTGTTTAGTACCCCGTAATTGAGTTGAAGAACCTTTTCAATCTAGCCCATGTATTCCAACTTTGCAACAATAGGTTGTTGATCATTTGGTCCCGATACACATTCTTGTTAAAATGTAACAACAATGCCACAATCACTTGTAGTTAAGTGATCTTCACCATTTGAAACTTGGAGGTGGTTTGTAAATGCATACCTTGTTTGATATGTTGTAGCTTCTAAATTCAATGGCATGGACATATGCATGACTTCTTTATCAACTACCACACCATCTTTGATAGCTGAAGATATGGCACCTCTTACCCATATTGGAAAAGGGGCAACTTTTGTTAGGTTTCTTGGGAATACATGAGCTCTACCTTGAGATTGATCAATAACACATAAAAATTCTTGCTTCTTTTGATTTTGAATCCCAATTTCTATTTTGCACTTCCATCATCACAAATTGTAAATTTAACAAGTTGCATAACAACCAAGATATCAAAATCAATGTTGCAACTCATTTCCAATGTAAATCTCGTTCAAATTTGTAACTTAATATTGAATATTTAGGGTTTAGGGTTTAGAATGTTTTATAAGCACCATGGACCCATCAACTCCACATTTTGAAGGATGAAAGAATGGGCCATGTTTCGAAGGTCTACACTTAATTTCCATGGGTGCCCATTTTCTTCAACCACTTTCTCAACCATAAACATGTATTCTTTGCCATCACCCTTCGTTTTGTGGCAATAAAATCTTATAAATGTTATGTGCAAAAACCTAATGCCTCCTCTATGGTGTAACCTTTTGCCATGCTGCTTTCGAGCCTTGTTTTTTTTCTCACATCCATTGTGTATGCACTGGATTACAAATTTCCAATTCTTCAACAAAGTGGATTAAAAGGTGCATCATGGTATCAAAGAAGGAAGGAGGAAATTCTTTCTCTAGCAAAACTAATGTGATTGCCACATTATTTTTGAGATCATCCATTGTTTTCGGGTCCACAATTTTTGCACAAAGTTTTTTTAACACACAACGTAAACGAATGATGGCCATTCTACAACCCTTGGCCATTAAATGGCACATGCATAATGGAAAAATGTCTTGCATCATTACATGAAAATCATGTGATTTCATTCCTTTAAGATCCCCATCTTTCTAGACTCATTTCGTCAATGAAAACACATAATGAGTTAGAGTTTTCAAGTTTAGAATAATTTGCAGGAACCTTCCTTTTTCCTCATTTGTTAAAACATATGAATCTATAGGTTTAATGAAGCCAACCCCATTAGTTTGTAGCCACAAATGTGGTTGTTTGCCACATTGTTCCAAGTCTTCTCACACTGCTAGAGTATCCTTGGTGCGAAAGATAGTTCTTCTAACATTTTCACATATGTCAATGCATGACATGTAGGGTGTTGCGAATGAGTAGTCCCTAGCAAAATATGGACCACATTAACCTTTGTTTATATCTAGTATCTATGATTTTCTCATCTAAATCAACATATCACACAACTAGCTGGGAGTCATGTTACATCATGACTTATTCAAATCAAATTTAATATTTTGGCTAACAAGAATTACCTCCCAATATGGGAGTTTAAACATGATGTTATGTTGCTTGATACCATTTTTATGTACCAGGTCTTGTTTTGCACCAACTCTATTTCTCGAACCTTGTAGCCATGTTCTTTGTTCCTTCCTCACTTTATGGTATATGTTGTAGTAACATGGATGGGTCGAGCTCAATCCTTGTTTCCCCATTGAAAGCACCTTGAGCTCATCGATAAGGATGATTCCTTGGCAAGTGGAAGTGGCTCCCACAGTATACAACTTTTGTGAATTTTCTAGAAGACTGAGATTTGGTTGTTGGGCCACAAGGTGGGCATCCCACTAAACCCTTGGTCACACATCCTACAAATAAGCCATATGCTAGAAACTCATGTATGCTTCACATGCACATTTTTTAAAAGTTGAATGTAGCCCCTTGATGTGTACCAAATGTTGAAACACCTTTCCACAATTTTTGAAATTCTTCAATGAGAGGCTCCAAATACACATCCATATTTCCACTTGTTATATATAGATTCCTTACTAAGAATTATTAAGGCCAACATTAGAAAGTAACATTTTGTTACTAGCCACGGGGATAGATTGTAATTAATTGAATAGAACAATTCGCCATGTAGAATGGCAAGAACTCAAATCTCCGAATGGATTCACCCCATCTAATGCCAACCCTAATATGATGTTCCATGGTTCTATTCCAAATTTTGGCCATTTTTCAGATATGTGATTCTAAAACTTAGAATCTGGCACATTCCAAATTAACCCATATGTGCTTGCTCCATGTTTGTGCCAAGTTAATAATTCCGCCAATAATTTGCACATGTACATCATAGTAGTCTTGGAATCAAGGGGAAGTGTCGAAGCACTTTCCATGGAACACATTGTGATTCGTCCACAAACCTAGAAGTATTACACTTTGGACACACTCTTGAATCCTTCAAGGTCCCTAAAAAAAACACACAACCATTAGTACATGTGTGAATGGAATCATAACTTAAACCAAGTTCCTTGATCAACTTAAGAGCTTCATAAGTTGTGATTGGCGTCTTGTTCCCTTTTGGAAGTAGCTCTTTCTGCAATAATGAAAATAGTTCATCCATGAAAACATTGGTTAGCCCATGAATTGTCTTCAAATTCAACAAGAGTAATGTGGCTGACAACATGCTTGTAAATGATCCTTCAAACAAAGGGGTTGATGCCTTTGTGAGCATTGATTCCATTATAGCTTCATGTCTTCCTTGGTTAACTAGGATATTGCCATTGTTTGTGGCCATTAGATTTTCCAAAGGTTGATTTTCATTTGGGTTTTGTTGTTCAGATACTTCCTACAACCTATTGATTGTGTTAAAGGCTTCAACAACCATTTTGTGAACTTGAACTTCTAAGTCAAGAGTGGTTGGAAGATCACCTAAATTGGACATTATTGGTGGGCTTCTTAAACTCCCATTTGCCTCCACTTGAAAATCACTAGTGCTTGGTGCATTTCCATTTTTTGGTGTTTGCCCATAGTTCAACCAATGTGGTAACACCAAGTTAGTAACATGATAACAATACCATGAATGCCAACAATGTTATCCCTATCAATGCCCTAGATCATAAGACTAAACCTTGACACATAAATCTAGGTAATGTTATGTGTTCAAACAAAATTCCAGATTCATTAAAATGTTCATGAAATGCATACCACCATTGGTGACTGGAAATATGGATCTTGTCCATCTTGTCTCAAATGTTTTTTAATTGTGACATGGCTTTGTTTTCTTCCACCATGGCGATGGGTGCATGGGCACTCATAACTTGTTAAACTTTACAGGTTTGCCTCAAGTTCTTTAGCTTCAAATAAAACTTGGGTAGCCACATGCCATTGCATCATTTGTGGCTCCAACAACTACGTTTTCTAGCCTTGACATTTCACCCTAATACATGTCACATTAGTGCCTACAATAAAATGTGCCAACCATTCAACATTTATAAACCCAATATTTTGTGACTACGGTTCATCCATTTACACATTCAATGTGTTTTCCATGATAGGCTTCAAGATCTACAAATCAATTTTGGATACAAAAAAAGTTAAGCCCAAAATGCTAGCTTAAAGACCAATTGATTGGAAATCACTTTTTTCAGCCCACATGCAATGTTTTTTACACTTTTGAAATTTGGCTCCAAGAACCAAATCCCACAAAATAAAACTTTACAAAAATAAAACCCCATTCCAAATTAGTTTTACTCAATTGTGAAAGGGTACTTAATCAATCTATAATCATGCATTTACATTTAAGGCAAGTTAATGAAACAATCAATTTGTAGAAGTGACAATATTTGTGTGAAAGTACTTTTAAATAGATGTTGGATATTAAAAACAACACAAAAGTTTCAAGCTCAAACACATAGACTTTAAGTTTCTATATGAATCCAATTACATAATCAATTAGGATCTATAACACAATTATGGATATTAATTAAAAAAATTATGCCCAATTTTGAAGTTCAAATACCAAGATTTCACCATCCCTATTTTTAAAACATTATTCAAGTAAGGGCATTTTTGACACTGGAGTCAATTGCACAATAAGCAATTCTACAAAACTACAACCCCATGCCAAGTGTTTTAAGCATAACAATCATTCATGATCTTTAAATCAATTTTGGATATTGAATTATAGCCCGTTAACAAATAATTATTGTTCAATTGTGTAATTTGTCATTTGATTCATCTAAACACAATCATAGTATAAATCCCACAACATTCATTCAAGATCTGCAATTCAATTTAAAATACTAAAAACAACACACAAATTGTGGCTCAAACGCATAGACTTTTAGTTTGTGTATGATTCATCCAACTACACATTCAAAGTGTTTAGTTATAACAATCATTCAGGATCTCTTAAATCAATTCTGGTTAATAAAAAATTTATGCCTAATGTTGAGGCTCAAAACACTTCTTAACCCCCTAAATTGTAAAAAACAAACTTTATTCAAGTAGGGGTTGTTTTGACATTGAAATCAATCCCACAATAAGCAATTCTACATAATTACAACTTATTCCAAATAATTCTTGCTCAATTGTGTATTTTTTTCATTTGATTAACCCAAACACAATCATAGTATAATACCCACAACATACAATAAAGATCTGTAATTCAAATTATGATCTTTAAAATAAGACACCAACTTTTGATTCATATATAGAAATTCACGAATAACACTATTTCTTGCCCCACATTAACAAATTGATAACACCTTCAAGTTCAAGAAAAAATATTATTACCAAAGGGACTAGGGTATGATGTTATGAAAATGTGTGTAATTTGGTTTAATGCACCAAATTCCACATAAAATGCAGTACAAAAAATAAAAGCCCTTTTATAAATAATTTTTGCATAATTGTGGAAGGGTAATTTATCATGCCTCATAGCATTTAAGGCAAGGTAATAATACGTTTCAATTTGCACTTAACTTTATTATGTTAAAATTAGGACTCCCATCTATTTACATAAATTTTCTCATTGGTTATACCGTATTACATCTATGTGCTTCATATGATTTATTTCAATCATACTTAGTCATAGATAGTGAAGTACCTATAAACCATAGGTTTGTAGAGCTTTGTATAAATCAATGAGGATTTCATGAGAGTATTGTTTCATCCTTGGTTAGATTTTTACATTAGTAGTTATGCCATTACATTTTTGAAGGCAATTTGCAGGAGTAGGCACATTTAGAAGCAATGGAGTTTTCAACAATGTTGCAAAATGTCTTTCAAGAGGGATTTGGCAAAAAAAAAATGGCAAAATACACTTGTGATTGTTTTAGATGTAAAGGGTGTATTGTAATTATATGGTGTAGAAGTCAAGTTTTTCATCAAAAAGATAATGGAGAGTGGGAGAACATTGTGATGTGGGATAAGGGTTGTTACATACCTCGTGCAATAACATTCACAATCCAAAGTGACAAGGAGGCGATGGAGGCCACACATCAAGTAGTTGAACACACAATGGAAGGTGGGACTACTTTTGCTGCACCTATAGAATATTATGATGAAGTGAAGAAACGAATGATGGCAAGAAATGATGCGAAGTTCAAAAGCATCTTTTGTTCATATTGAAAGTAAAATGTCTCCTTCATCATTTCTTTGGTTTTTTGCACTTTTGCTTGCATAGGTTAGGTCTATATTATATCTTCAACTTAAGTCGAATTAGGTTGTGGAGGTTCGGATGTAGTTTTGGGTTGTCAAATTGCATCCAAGGGTTCCAAACCTTCAAAATTCAAATTTCACCTATAATTTTCACTCCTTTTCTCTCATTTGTTCATTTGTTTTTTTAAACTTGTTATGTTGTAGTGAGAAGCAAATTGGACACAATTTTATCCAATTTACTTCGCAATTTCATAAGAAGTTGAAGCTGCTTGTTGATGGGATTGTTGTGAAGCCTCAATGTAATGTTTGGCTTCATAAGGGAAAGGCAACAACAATTGTTGTAGGCAATTCTTTAGAAGAGAGCAAGGGAACGAATGGTTCAAAATCAAACTAGGAATTGAAACTAGATGTTGATTTTGGTGAAGCAGATGTGCAAGATGAGGTATAATCTAATATATTGAGTGAGAGTGGAAAGAAGCTGAAAATGAAGGAGGTAATTTCTTTTGAATTCCAACCTCACCTTGTTCAAATGCTTCAAGTTAGTTTTTAGCATTTGAAATTCCAAATGTTTTGTTGAAGATTATAGTTTTTAAGGTTAGGACGTCACCAATGTCGTATGGAAATGTGTCCATGTTCTTATTTTTTCAACCATTGTACTTGTAAAATTGTGTTTTCCCTAAGCTTACACCATTGCAAATTAAGTAATCAAATAGTTCATCAACAATCAACTTGTTTGTGATGTTTTTTCAGAGATGTTTTATTGGTCACAATGTTTTATTGGCACATGAAGTTCTTATCATTGCATTATGCATATAGAATTATCATCCCACATATTTTCATTGACAAAATTCAGCTTTGAAACAAATTGGTTCCAAAAACTAGTTCAAACAATTACACTTTATTTGATGCTTAAATTGTTGATGTTTTGAAAGTAGTTTTTATGTTTCTTTTGCTTTTAATAATTTGGTTCCATTTTTTGAAAAGTTAGGTAGGCCTAGATTGTGATTTTAGAAAGACATGATTGAGCTGAAATGGTTTTGTGCTTGAATTTCTATTTTTTTAACTGTGTTATTTAAATGCAAAAGCAAGCACCAAAGCGATGGAGGAGGTGATGACAACTTGTGGGCCCTTTAGTGCATAAACATAAGCCTAATATGTTTACATCTCCCACCCCCTCACACTAAAATGAATCCAGTGATGGTGAAGATGGGATGTTAACTAAAACACAACATCATGGAGTCCGGGGGTTGAGGAAAGGTTTATGTGCAATTTATAATACCTTCATAGATTTTTATTATTTTTTTAATTTTTCAATTCACCACTTATTTTTGGTTGCATATTTTTCTTACAAAACACATAGCTTCAATAGTTACATTTTGGTTTTTTTTTGTAGAACCACCCCACCAAAATGTTCAGTTGAATCGTGATGTGGTTCATGGACAACCACCCCAAAACCCCATTCCTCCCACATCTCTGCCAGTTTTGCCCCTTGGTTTCCAATGGCCTACTAGTTGGCCAATGTGAATACCTACACCAATAGAAATAATAACATTTGTTGCTTACCAAAAATTGCAAGCAACACCAACTCAGTATGGATAAATGCCGATAAGACTCACACCCACTCAATACCAATAGAAGCTATTAGCACCTAATCCATACCCACAAATCTAGGCAATTCATACACAATATGCAACAATGCCAATAGGCTAGGGTTAATATGTTTCTAATGTTGCAAGGCCAAGTCAAGGCGCACCATGGAAGGGTCCAATTTTTTTTAAGTGTACCAAAATCTTGTCACAACATCACCCTTTTTTGTCTTTTTAACTTGGTCCTTTTTTACCATGTAAAGACACATTTATGGATGATTTTATGGAATCTAAAATTGTCATGGTCTATAATATAGTCCTTTTGAAAGTTTTGACAACTTTTGACTCATTATTTTTTATGGGGATCAAAATACAAAGTAAAAAAGGACTGCAATAAGGACTAAGCCCTTTTCGTGCTATGTGGTACAACTTAAAGGATTCTCACCTAGAATATATTTCCATCACAAATACCTATGTCACAAATGCAGCTAGAATGTGCTGTAACAAGTAATGTTACAACAACCACATGCAGTGCAAAAATAAAAAGACTATAATAATTAGTTGAGGTTAGTCCCTTGCATGTGTTGCTTCAAGTACCGATGCATCTGCCTAACTAGACAACCATGTTCTTTCTAAATGTGGACGTTCTAAGCAAGTAGAACAAAGGGCAAGATGACGAGCAATGGACAAGGTGATGAAAAGGTTGGGGATTAAAGTGGCTTCCCTTCAAGGTAAGGATGTCAAACCCATTGTCCATGTAATCTAAAGGGCAGACTTGTGGGTGGTAGGAAGAATAGTTGGTTGACAACCCTTTGAGGATATGCCATCAAGTTGAATCCGATAATTGATGACATTCGGACATAGTCAGCTGAAAAGTTAAAAGTAATCAAAGAAGCCTTAAAAATGGGGTTTGAATACATAGATCACCCCTTTGCCCACAAGCATGTCAAAGATTAAATTATGATTGTGTTGAAAGGGAGGTGAGGGTGGTTGAAAAAATAAAATAGAAAAGGGTGAACTTCAACCTCATAATTGTTCAAAAGCACATTGGGAACAATTGAAGGAAATGTTATAGCAAGAGGAGAATGTTCAAAAGGCTGCATGAATGGTAAGAAATCAAACACTTCAAAAGACTAGAAGTCAAGTTGGATGAACAAGTGACTATGGTTCGAAGGAATGGTTGGTATTTTTTTGACACCTATGCCATGTTATTCAATTTTGTCATGTCCATAAAGAACAAGCATGTCCAAGTTTTTACAAGTTGGTCATTTCATCTTAAATGGATTCAACTTTTCAAATTTTAAATATTAATCTAACATCAAACTAGAATAATTATGTGTGTTGTTTTTGCGTGTGATTTAGGAGGCATAACTAGCCAAGCAACATACATCAAATGAGATTCAGAAGGAAGCTAAAAAAGAAAAAAACACCAAGCGAAAAAGGCACGAGGTGGAGGTGGGTGAAGTAACCCCAAAGCGGGGTCCACATTATTCACTCATTGTTTTATTTCAATTACATTATGTCTTTAGTTGATGTGTCATATTAATTCCCATGCGATTTGTTTAGATGTCTTTCATAATTCGGTTTCCATATTCTACATTATTAGGTACGTTCAGTCCATTAAGGTCTATCAATGCCATTAAGGCTTAAATACACAAAGTTCATTTTAAATTTGGAATTTGATTTGTTCTTAGTTCTCTATAGGAAAAATTGACATCAAAGCTGGAGTGTCAATTGGAAGCAATGGAAAATAACCATGATGAAATGATTAAGGCGACTGAAGAACTTAGATCTACCCAAGATCAATTAATGATTGGCCAGGATAAGTTTAAATCCACCACATATCAACTAATGGATGGTTAGAACAAGCTAACAACTATGATGTAAGAAATATACATCTTGGTTAAATCGTTAATTAGTATGAGATCCGATAATTTGTTTGCATCTGAAGCAAAAAACGATTCAAGTGTTGGCAAGCAAGTAGATGAAAATGATGTCAATATGGGAATGGTAAGGGACTTGACTATTTAATCAACTTATAATGTTAATTAAAATTACAAGTCTTTCATTCCTATTTAGGTTCACCACTTGTAATTGGCTAGGTCTAGGTTGCAGCAATAATTTAATACATGTTATGGGATGAATTCAATTATGGTTGTTAGGAGATCTTTTACTATTGTCATGGTCTCAATGCTCAAACATTAAGTCCATTTTTCCATTAGATAGAAAATGGCTTTTAATGTTGGTTGTCCTTTGTTGGGAGGTTGTGTTGAGGCTAATGATATGATTGCATCACAAAAACACAACATTGAGGCCCATGAAAAAAAATTTAAAGACAACAAGAATACCATGGGTTTCAAGGCTCTACTTTGGTTGTAATTACAACTATAGTTACCCCATGTGATGTGTTTACCAACAAGGACAAGTAAGAAAAGCTAGCGGTGGTGGTGCAAACCAATCAATCATTTAGATATGATGATAATTTGGTGAGTTTGGATAGGTAGACACGATCAAGTACACAAACCCAAAAAGTGGTGGAATATGGCAACAAAGGGCCAAGGGACGGGCCATCCAAGGTGAGTTCTAATTTGCTAAGGGTTGCCTCCAATAATCCATTTCCAATGAATATGATAGTTGACAAGGCTCACCATTTGTTGGTGTTAAATGTGAACGGATTGTTGTGTGAAGCGACACATGTGAAATCCAGTAGGAAGTGGAAGCCATTAGTTCCTTGAGTGCAATGTGGAAACAAGTTAATAAGTCCACGGCCACATTCTTAGGAATTATTGGAATTGTGCAATTCTAGATTTGAAATTGGCATATGGTCTTCAACAAAGCAACCAAATTTGAAGCCCATGGTTCAATTCTTGTTGGGGGAAAGGAGTGGGATCAAACCAAGATTTGTCTAGGGTGTTGAAAAATGTTTGTTTACAAACATTCCCCGTTTGGTGAATGCAAATCGAGATCTAGTTATGAAGAACATGAGTAGGGTGTGGGAGGAGATCAATTTGGGGTTTAGAGAGCTAGGTCCGCACAACACCCTTTTGATAGATGATTGTCCTTACAAGTGCATTGGGAATGTCCCATATTCCTACATTTTGCCACACCCATTTGATTATGAAGTTGTTGATACCTATCTATTGGACAATTTATGGCCTTACTTGGCTAGGTTGTTTGAGAGTCCAAGTACGATAATGTATATTAGTAAGAATCCACATAGGCAAGAACAATTTACAAGACAACACCCAAACTAGAAAGCCATGAAAGATTTTGCATGGTCTATTGAAGCTCTTAGGTTCTAAACCCTAAACCTATAACTCATACTTCCATGCACATTTGCACTTGCTTAGATGTTCATAATGCAAGTGTATATGAATGATGTATGGGTATAAGAGGCTTAATGTGTTTAACAATAACTAATTGTTTATTTGCAGATGAAGAGGGTTATGCAAAGAATAGAACGTGAAGTGGGCACTTCAACTTTGTCAAAGAAAAAGGTCCATAACATGAATTATGCATGTTACAAGGCTACTCAAAGGGAAGTAGCCCAAGCAATAGCTGTTCAAAAAGCTACATACACTCGACCAAAAGTAAGCCATTTTATGGTTGTGTTCATTTGCTAATATTATATGTTTCAATGTTGAATTGTATTCAATAAAGATGTTTGTTTCTTTGAATGCAAGTTGTGCTAATTTTTTTATTTTCTTGTATCCTTTTCTACTTCTAGTACTCTAGTTGTTTGTTTTATAATTTAAGTAGTTCATCGACTTGCATAAATAGTTGGTCATCTTTTTAATTAATTAATTCAAAGTCAATCCATGGAGAGCCTTGGTCTTATATTTTTTTGCAAAGTTGGTGATTATCTTTGATTTATGAAGGAAAACTACAATCCATGGATATGTTGGGGGGGGGGGGGGGGGGGGGGGGTTTTTTTTTGGAAATAGAGGGGGAGTAGGAAAATTTGTTTTTTTAATTTTTATTTAAAAAAAATAAGAGAATTAT